>OHQQ01001125.1_pt1 | contig 13125 bp, 11 predicted proteins | sample 1578211 | NCBI WGS metagenome assembly OHQQ01 (sample SAMEA3879539, study PRJEB24766) | human gut metagenome | biome: human-associated habitat; feature: feces | place: USA | collected 1985/1987
CCGCCGCCGGAACCGGCGGCGCAAATGAGTTTGGAGGATTTGACTTATGGCTGATCGCATCGTTCTGAATACCATTTCCTACCATGGCCATGGTGCCATCGAGAACATTGTGCCGGAGCTCACCGCCCGCGGCTACAAAAAGGCCTTCGTCTGCTCGGACCCCGATCTGATCAAGTTTGGCGTCACCAAGAAGGTCACCGACCTGCTGGACGCCGCAAACTTTGCCTACAGCGTGTACAGTGAGATCAAGCCAAACCCCACCATTGCCAATGTGCAGGATGGTGTGGCCGCTTTCAAGGCTGCCGAAGCAGACTGCATCGTGACCATCGGCGGCGGTTCCTCCATGGACACGGCCAAGGCCATCGGCATCATCATCAACAACCCGGAGTTTGCAGACGTCCGCTCTCTGGAGGGTGTGGCTCCCACCAAGAAGCACGCCGTGTTCACCATCGCGGTGCCCACCACTGCCGGTACGGCTGCTGAGGTCACCATCAACTACGTCATCACCGATGTGGAGAAGAAGCGCAAGTTCGTCTGCGTGGACACCAACGATATCCCCGAGATCGCTGTGGTCGATCCCGATATGATGTCCTCCATGCCCAAGGGCCTGACCGCCGCCACCGGTATGGACGCTCTGACCCACGCCATCGAGGGCTATATCACCAAGGGCCACTGCACCATCTCCGATATGTTCCATCTGGAAGCCATCAAGCTCATCAGCGAGAACCTGCGCGGTGCCGTGCAGAACACCCCGGAGGGCCGCGAGGGCATGGCTCTGGGCCAGTACATCGCCGGCATGGGCTTCTCCAATGTGGGTCTGGGCATCGTCCACTCCATGGCACACGGCCTGTCCGCTCTGTATGACACCCCGCACGGTGTGGCCTGCGCTATCCTGCTGCCGGTGGGTCTGGAGTACAACAAGAGCGTTGCCGGTGAGCGCTACCGCGCCGTGGGCAAGGCCATGGGCGTTATGGGCATCGACGAGATGAACGATGTGGAAGCCGCTGATGCCACCATCGCCGCCGTCAAGCAGCTGAGCGCAGACGTGGGCATCCCCACAAATCTGCACGGCATCCTGAAGGAAGAGGATATCCAGTTCCTCGCCGAGTCCGCATTTGCGGATGCCTGCCGTCCCGGCAATCCCCGCGACACCAGCGTGGAGGAGATCGTGGAGCTGTATAAGAGCCAGCTGTGATTCCGCTCTGTAAATTCAAGCTGTAATTTTGGGCCCTGCTGTCCTTCGGGATGGCAGGGCCTTTTTCTAAGATGTATCTGAAAACAAAGCAACAGGCTGGATCTTCGTCTTTTCAGAGATGCCCGGAGAGCCTGCCGCGTCGCAGAGTGACAAAATTTCTGCACGGCTCTTGTACACAGCGCCCAAAACAGGTACAATCAATGCAGTAAGAAAAAACTGGAAGCGAAAGGAACCTTATGACGCTGAACTTCTATACTCTGGGTGTTATTTATCTAGTATATTCCTTTCTGGGCTGGGTGGCTGAGACGGTAGTCGCGACCATCCGGGGCGGAAGGTTTGCCAACCGCGGTGCGGCGGCAGGCCCGTTCTGCTTTATCTACGGTACCACCGGCGTGCTGCTGGCCGTGAGTTTCGGCGATCTGCGCACCGAGCCGGTCTACCTGTTCTTTGCCTGTATGATGGCGGCAACGGTGATGGAATGGATCACCGCCAAGCTGCTGGAACGCCTGCACCGCCGCAAGTGGTGGGACTATTCCGGAAAAAAATTCAATCTGAATGGCTATGTGTGCCTGCAGTATTCGCTGCTGTGGGGTGCACTGGGCACGGCAAGTGTGCTGTGGGGCAATAATGTGCTGCTGCGGCTGTGTGCGCATATCCCGGTCTGGCTGCTGCGTCCGGCAGTATGGGTCTCGCTGACGGTGGCGGTGCTGGACCAGATCGGTTCGGCGGTGCTGGTGCAGCAGTATGCGGCCCGGCACCCGATGCTGGAGCAGCTCAACCAGAGACTGGGGGAGCGGTCGGATACGCTGCGCCGCAGGATCGCGCTTTACATTGAAAAACGCATCCAGTATGCTTACCCGGCTGCGGCCCGGCAGGAGCAGACTGCGCTCCGGAAGGGGGAAAAGAACTTCCTCAGCGTGTCCGATCTGCTGTGGCTGTTCGTGATCGGCGCGTTTCTGGGCGACATGGTGGAGACGGTGTTCTGCCGCGTGACCGCCGGGGTCTGGATGAGCCGCTCCAGTCTGGTCTGGGGGCCGTTCAGCGTGGTGTGGGGTCTGGCGCTGGTGCTGGCAACGGTGCTGCTGCGTCAGGAAAAGGACCGGAGCGACCGCTACCTGTTCGCCTTTGGCACCGTCATGGGCGGTGTGTACGAATACGTGTGCAGCGCCGTCACCGAGCTGCTGTTCGGCACCGTGTTCTGGGACTACAGCAAGTTCAAGTTCAATCTGGGCGGGCGCATCAACCTGCTGTACTGCTTTTTCTGGGGCATTGCGGCGGTGGTATGGATGCGCTACGGATATCCGCTGGTGCTCAGAGGCATGAAGAAGGTGCGCAGCCGCGTCCGCCCATGGATGACCGTCCTGCTGGCCGTATTCATGGCGGTGAACATGCTCACCAGTGCGCTGGCCCTTGCCCGCTACGATGCCCGCACCAGCGGTGAAGGCCCCAAGAACAGCATCGATATGCTGCTGGATGCGCATTTTGACGATGCCCGCATGGAGCGTATTTATCCCAACGCGAAGAAAGTAGCCAAGGCCGGATGAAATTTCAACGCTCCTCTTGCACTTTGGTGCAAAAACCGGTATAATATTTTCCGGATAAAAGGGAGTAAAGGGCGCTCGCTTTGCAAAAACGGTGCGCTGTGGCGCAGCGACATCCCGGCAGAAATGCCCGCTGTGTCACCGGAAGCTTGAGACTTTTATTACACTTTCCCGTTTTTGGGCAGGATGTAATAAAGGTCTCTTTTTTATTGCTGCTCTGCCAAAAACAAAAGGAGAAAACTATGCTCATTCCTGTTTTGCTGTTCATCGTGGGCCTGCTGTGCCTCATCAAGGGCGGTGACTGGTTCGTGGATGGTGCCACGGGCATTGCCCGCCGCTTCCATGTGCCGGAGCTGCTCATCGGTGCCACCGTGGTGTCCATCGGCACCACCCTGCCGGAGGTGATGGTCTCCACCACCTCGGCCTTCACCGGCCACGGCGAGATCGCCTATGGCAACGCCATCGGCTCGATCATCTGTAATGCATCCCTCATTGCGGCTATCACCATTGCGGTGAAGCCGGGCAAGGTAGACCCCAAGAGCCTGCGCACGCCGGTGCTGTTCTTCTTTGTGGCAGCGGCCTTCTATGCCGGTGTGGCCTACACCACCGGCTACTTCTCCCGCCCGGTGGGCCTGATCCTTCTGGCCATGTTCGCAGCGTATATCATCTGCAACGTGATGGCCATGAAGAACGCCCCCGCCCCGGAAGAAGAGGAAGAACCGGACGAAAATGCATCCTTTGCCAAGGAGCTGGGTCTGCTGGCCGTGGGCGCTGTGCTCATTGCCGTGGGTGCCAACCTGCTGGTGGACAACGGCACCCTGATCGCACAGGCACTGGGCGTGCCGGAGTCGGTGATCGCGCTCACCTTTGTGGCACTGGGCACCTCGCTGCCGGAGCTGGTAACGGCCATCACCTCGCTGGCAAAGGGCCACGGTGCACTTTCGCTGGGCAATGTCATTGGTGCAAACGTGTTCAATCTGGTGCTGGTGAGCGGTGTTTCCGCCGCGGTGGCACCCTTTACCATTCCGCAGAACTCCCTGCTCTTCGGCCACAATGCATCGCTGGTGCTGGAGTTCCCGGTCATGTTCGCCGTGATGCTGCTGCTCACCCTGCCCGCCCTCTTCAAGGGCAAGCTGAGCCGCCCGCAGGGCATTGCGCTGCTGTGCATCTACGCGGCATTCTGTGTGGTGCAGTTCACCATCTGATAAAACAGCAAAAGGCCGACGCAGCACTGCGTCGGCCTTTTGCCGTTTTAAGGGTTACTTTTTCAAATGGGAATCCCAGCCGGAAGAGGTGATGATCTGCTGATCCGGTGTGCACCACATGGCTTCCACGCCGTCCAGACTTTCCACGATCTTCATCCCGTCCTCCAGCGGCTGGCAGAACAGGCCGGTGGTCAGGCAGTCGGCAAGGCCGGAGTCGCTGCACAGCACGGTCACGCCGTTAAAGTAAGCGGCGGGGAACAGGGTGTCCGGGTCGATCAGGTGGTGGTAGCGCTTGCCGTCCACCACGTAGTAGCGCTGGTAGTCGCCGCTGGTCACAAGGGCCATATCGCTCATGTTGATGGCACCGTCCAGCATGGAATCCGAGGTGTATACATCCGAAGAGCTCCATGGGTTTTCCACGCCGCCGGTCCACTGGCTGCCGTCCGGTTTTACACCAATGGCGCGCAGATTGCCGCCCACGCTCACCAGAGCGCTGGTCAGGCCGCGGGCCTCGGCAGCCTGACACACCATTTCCACGGCGTAGCCCTTGCCCACGCTGCCCACATCCAGCGACATTTCCGGGTCGGCCAGATAAACGGTCTTGGCATCCGCGTCGATGATCACGTTGTTGATATCACAGTGCTGGGCGGCTGCTTCCAGCTCTTCCATGGTGGGCAGCTTGTTGTCGGCATCCGTCTCGGCGGCTTCGGCAGCTTCGCGGTAATTGTGCCAGATATTCAGCACGCTGCCCATGGCAATGTTCAGCTTGCCGTTGGTGGTCTGGTACATCTGGTCGGCCAGCTCCAGCATGGAGAGGATGCGGTCGTCCACCTCCACCGGAGCGCTGCCGGCATTGTCGTTGATGGTCTTGACGTTGGTCACGCCGGGGTAATCGTTGTAGATATCATACAGCTGGTTATAGGTAATAAGGTCTGCGTGCAGGGCATCCATCTGGGTGTTGAATTCTTCCTCGCTCTCGCAGTAGGCGATCACCTGCGTTACGGTATCGAACACATCATAAAAAACGGTGGAATAGCGGGTAAGCTCTTTCTTTTTGGAGGCACAGCCTGCCAGCAGGCTCAGGCAGAGCACCCCGGCCAGCAGGGCGCTGACGAAACGTTTTGCGCGGGTCTTCATACGGTGCGGTTCTCCTTTGCGGCGGTAAAGGCGGCGTGCTCCTCCTGCAGGTGGGCCAGCAGATCGCCGAACACCCAGCTGCGGTTGGAGGGGGTGACAAGAGCCTTGAGCGGCACGGTGACCTGTGCCTGCTTCATCAGATCCAGCAGGGTGTCCACATCCTTCTCCTTGAAGTTGGCCAGAACCACTGCCGGCGGGTAGGCACCCGGCTCCAGCACCAGCGTGCGGGCGGCCTTGGTCTCCACCTCGCCCAGCAGCTGGGCCACGGTCTTGCCCGCATCGGCAGGGGAAACGAGCAGCACCTTCATGCCAAAAGCAGGAGCCATGCCTTCCAGCTTGCCGCGGTCGGCGGGGGAAAGGTTCCAGCCCAGAACCAGCGGGACACCGGCGTTCTGGTTGCGTGCGATATGTGCTTTCATAAAAAACCTCATTTCAGGGTGGATTGCAAATACACTATAGTATAACACAAATACGCAAAAAATGGAATGCCGGGGGGCCGGTACTACCGGGAAAAGTTTCAGAGAATTTCGAGCAAAGGCAACAAAAATTAGAAGAAATTACAAGGCAAATTTCAGTGCAGGTGAAGATTGTATGCAGAAAATAGAGGTGCTATACTAAAAATGCGAGACATAAGTCTCAGAAATTTAACAGAAAGCAGAGGTTTTGAGGATGAAAAAACAGAAGATGCGGTTCATCAGTGCAGTGCTTGCGGCATGCATGATGACATCTGTCCTTCCGGTCAATGCACTTGCTCTGGGGGGGTACGCCTGAAAATGGCGTAACTGCGCTGGAAGATACCGCAGTCGAAATGATCCCGTTTGAAGGCACGACCATCACCAAAGGCGGCAATTACGAGATCCCTGAGGGAAAGTACGCTGGTAATATTACCGTTAATCTGACCGATACATCAGAGCCTGTGAACATTGCTATTAAAGGCGGTATAACCTATAACGGCACACAGCAGGTTATGTTTATCAATGTGAAGAATGCTGACGAGGTGACAATTACAAACGATGGGCATGAAGTAAACTGTAAACCATCGGATGCTCATTTCTTGGATGTATCCTCCGGCAATGTAACAGTCAACGGCGGCACATATGTAACTGCGACACGTAATGTGGTCATGGCGTACGCTGGAACGACCACGCTGAATGATATGACAACGGAGACCAGTGGCTATGCTGTGACCAGTAGCGGCAGTGCAAAGGTTGTTGTTAACCGTGGTGAACATACCCACAGCAATACAAATCAGGACAGAGCAAATTTCTGGATTTTTAATGGTGGCCACATGACGTTGAACGATGTTAACGCAATCTCCGAAGAGGCCGTTATCCTTAACAGTACCGGCACGGTGGACGTCAATGGCGGCGACTTCAAAACCACCGGCACAAAAAGCTGCTTTGTCAACAACTCTGCAAACCTGACCATTAACAAGGGCAGCACAACAGAGGGAAACTTTGTGTCTGAGGGTATCAGCTGCATCCAAAACAACTGGGGCCGGGTAGAGATCAACGACGGCACCATTACCTCGGATGCCGACTGCACCATCAAAAACCGCGGCGGCCTGCGCATGAACGGCGGCACGGTGGCTACCTCGAATGCGGAAGGCACGGTCATTGACTGCAACGGCGATTTCGGCGATACACAGATCAACGGCGGCACCATCAAGGGCGGAAAAGACGGCATCCGTCTGGCGGACCTTGGCAGTTCCGAAGTGACCCTGAAGAACGCGGCCTTTGAGAACAACACCCAAAGCAATATCCATCTGGGTGAGGGTCAGACGATCAACATCAAAAAGACCTTTACCGGTACGGCAACGATCCTGACCGACGATCCAAGCCGCGGCCGTCATATCACGCTGGAAAACGAGGATCTCAGCTATCAGAAAAAGCTGAAACTCTTCAGCATGAATCCCGGCTACATCATCGGCTATAAGCACGGCGATGATGGCGTGGAATACCGCTATCTGGCAGATGCCAACGGCAACATCGTCAACGCTGTAAATGCGAAGGCAACCGCTAACCTCGGTGCCGGGGAGCAGGAGCTGGATACTGCCACCGTTGTGCCGGAAAACACCCTCGTGACCGTGACGGCAAACCTCCCGGAGGGCGCAGAGGGCGCAGAGTTCCTCGGCTGGAGCGCCGTGCGTGACGATGGCAAAGAGCTGGATCTGGGCGATGATCAGACTGCACAGTTTAAGATGCCCGGTTGCAACGTGACCGTCGAAGCGCTGTATCAGGGCGGAAATGTTGACCCTGTCAATCCCGGCGGCGGCAGCAGCAGCGATGTGGTGGCCGGCATTGCGGCTGTTGCGCTGACCGGTGCAGCCGTGTGGGGCATTTACGAAACCGGAACCGGCATCTATCGTGTGCTGAATATGCCCGACGTCCCCATGCCCTCCAACCGCGCCGGTCTGGCGACCCTGATCTGGGAAAAGGCCGGCTGCCCGGAACCGCAGACGGTGAAGAGCTTCAGCGACATCGATGACGCCGACCTTCATCTGCGGCAGGCTGCCAGCTGGATGGAAGAGCAGGGTCTGATGGACGATGTGAAGGAAAACGAGTTCCGCCCCTATCGCTATGTGACCAAGCTCCAAACCTGCCTTGTCTGGGATAAGGCCAAGGAAAAGAGCCTGATCTCCTGAAAAGTAGATCATTCTTGTAACAACCCCGGGGTGACCGCAAGCGCCCCGGGGTTGTTTTTTTCACAGGAAAAGGGGCAGAACCGGAAGATGCCGTTTATATCCACGAACCCTCCCGTGAAAAAGCAAACAAGCCAGACCCGCAGGTCTGGCTTGTTTGCAATATCAAAAATATTCTTTCCGCTGAATATATCCAGAGCGAAGCGGAGGATCTTTCAAATCATCAGTTCAGCTTCTTGCCAAAGAACTCCACTTCTTTGCCAATGAACTGCATCAGCTCATCGAACTGGTCGGGGGTCAGGCTCTGGGCACCATCGCACTTTGCCTTGGCGGGGTTGTTGTGCACCTCGATCATCAGGCCGTCGGCACCGGCAGCAACAGCGGCCTTTGCCAGATCCGGCACCATCCATGCGTGGCCGCAGGCATGGCTGGGGTCCACAATAACGGGCAGGTGGGTCATCTTGTGCAGCATCACCACACCGGCAAGGTCGAGGGTGTTGCGCATGCTGGTCTCAAAGGTGCGGATGCCGCGCTCGCAGAGGATGACGTTCTCGTTGCCCTCAGCCATGATGTACTCGGCGCTCATCACGAACTCTTCCAGCGTATTGGCAAGGCCGCGCTTGAGCAGCACCGGCTTCTTCTGACGGCCGACGGCCTTGAGCAGCTCAAAGTTCTGCATGTTGCGGGCACCCACCTGAATGAGGTCCACATTCTCGAACAGGGGCAGGTGCTCGGTGTTCATGATCTCGGTCACGATGGGAGCACCGGTGGCGCGGCGTGCCAGCTTGAGCAGGTCGAGGCCTTCGCTGCGCATACCCTGAAAGGAGTAGGGCGAGGTGCGGGGCTTGAATGCGCCGCCGCGCAGCAGGGAAGCACCCGCAGCCTTCACGCGCTGTGCGCAGTAGGTGATCTGCTCCTCGCTCTCAATGCTGCAGGGGCCGGCAATGACCGCAAAGTTTCCGCCGCCGATCTTTACGCCGTCCACATCGATCACGCTGTCGTCCGGGTGGAACTTGCGGTTGGCCTTCTTATAAGGCTCGGTCACGCGGCGGCAGGTCTCCACCACCGGGTTTGCCAGCACCCAGCTCTCGGCCACGGCCTTGGTGTCGCCGATCAGGCCCAGAATGTGGCTCTCACTGCCCTTGGAATCGTTGATCTGCAGGCCCATATCCTGCAGTTCGTGGCAGAACTCGCGTACCTGTACCTCAGGTGCGTCCTGTTTGAGTACGATGATCATAGTGCTTTGTCTCCTTTGCCTTATCGTGTGAAACGGCGAGGGAGACCGGCTCCTTTGCCGCAGCTTGCAGTGTCAAACTTCAGGGTTCTGAAGTGTGTGACGCTATGATATCACTTCAGGAAACTGAAGTCAAGAGAATTTTGAATTTTTTTGAAGAAAGTGGTAGAATAGAAAAAACTCCTTCAGTCTCGCATACGCTCGACAGCTCCCTCTGAGAGGGCGCCCTTGGCAAAACAGGAAACGTTGCGTGGGCTGCCAAAGCCTCCCTCAATGAGAAAGACTTCCCCCGGCCGGGACAGATTCTCCCCGCGCCGGGGAGAAATGTCACCGCAGGTGACAAAGAGAGGAGCAGATGTCACGCAAGTGACAAAAAGGGGAACAGTGGCATCGCGTTAGCGATGACGGAAGGAGTTCCTGAACGGAATAAAAGACCATCTGAGATGCAGTTAAAAATGCCTCAGATGGTCTTTTTTTGCTTTGTCAATTCAGCACATTCTGCCCGGCGGAATCCAATACCGTCAGCTCCTGCCCGGTCACGCTGGAGACCAGCGCAATGTAGCTGCGTCCGGTGCGGATGGTCAGCGGCCTGCCGTCGGCATCGTAAAAGGCAAAGGTGGAGTCTGTGCCCTGCGTCCATGTGATGTGCCACAGCTGGCTGCCGTTCAGCCAGACACCGCCGCCAAGGGACAGGTCGTAGTCCAGCGTGGTGCCGTCGTCCCGCAGGCTGGAAGCGGAGTAAAGGACCAGCAGATTGTCGAATTGCGCCTGCGCGCCGGTGTTGGCATCCAGCTGGGCGGTGCCGTCTGCACGGAGCATCCCGTAGGTGCCGCTGGCCGCATCGTAGGCAAAGCCGGTGGTGTTTTGGGGCGCAAAGTTGATCTGCACCTGTTCGGCATCCCGGGAACCGGGCTCCGGCAGACGGGGCTCTTTGGCCTGCGGCAGCAGGGCGGGCAGAGCGGAAATGGCAGAACTGTCCTCGGCAGTGCTGGCCGAGGAGGAAGCGCTGCTGCCGTGGTCGCCCAATGCGCCGGAAAGGTTCAGGCTGCCCAGCACGGAAGCGACCTCCCCGCCGCTGGTATGCCACAGCGGCGCGCCGCTCCAGACATCATCGCAGGAAAAGGCGTTGCGGCCCACTTCCAGCGCGTCCACGGCCCGCAGGTTATAATAATCCAGATAGTTGCGGGCAAACTGCCCTGCACCCCGCTGGATGGGCAGTACTTCCTGCCCGCTGAGCAGCCGCCAGTAAAGATCCTGCCCAAGGGTCACTGGGCCGACGGTTGGCATAGCCGATACCGAAGGATAAGCCAAGCACAGGCTGGTGGGCTGGCCGCTCTCGGTCAGGGCTTCCAGCACCACCGATGCGCTGCCAATGCCCCACTGTGTGGTGCTGGAAGCGGCGTTGTCAATCACCACGGCAGCGGTGCGTTCGCCGGGATACTGCAGCTCCTGCCCGGTCAGCGGGTCGGTGGGCGCTGCACTGTCCGGGGCAGTGGGGCCGGACAGCGCACACCCGCACAGCAGGGCTGTGCACAGCACCGCCGTGCCAAGGGCCAGATTCCAGATGCGTTTCATGCGGTTCCCTCGTTACTGATAGCTGAAGTTGGACCACTCGTCGTCGTCCACGATGGCAAGATAGGTCTTGCCGCGGTTGAAAAGCATCTGCGCACCGGTCTTGTCGTAGACCAGCAGCGGATGCTCAGGCGAAGCCTTTTCCCAGCGGCCATGCTGTACAGCGCCGCGGCTGAAATAATAGGCATCGCCGCCGGAGATGTAGCTTACCTGCTGCACATCGCCGGAGTCGCCGGAATAGCGCTCGATGGGAGCAAAGCAGATCAGCAGGTTGTCAAAGCTCAGCTGCTTTGCGTTCAGCTCGTCCACGGTGTTTTCAAACTTGCCGGAGATGCGGCTGTACATCTGCATTTTATAGGTGCGGGACTGCGGATCATAGCGGAAGCTGGTCTTGTAGTGGTCCGAGTGGGTGATGCTGACCGTCCTGCCGGAGGAAGCACCCTGCATGGCGTTCTCCTCGCCGGTGCGGTAGTCCGCAAAGCGGAAGAAGGTGGTGTCGTAATCGTATTTCAGGCCGATGCCCGCGTTGGAAGCGGCCTGCCGGATCTCCTTGCCGGAGGTGAACTCGGTGTGTTCATAGGCCACATCCCGGCCCCGGCTGTCGCGGTGAGCCACATGCGGATGGGTAGGAGTATTAAAGTAGCTCTTGCCGCCGATGTTCAGGCCGGAATAGTTGTATACGCTGATGAATTTGGTGCAGGCGGCGCTCTCACCGTCGTGGTAGTACAGCGCCTGATAGGGCATCAGCAGCTGCAGGAACTGGTCGCGGCCAGAACGCAGCGGGCCGATCTCCGGGATGGAGTCGGCATCGTGGAACACCGCGCAGAAGCGGGTGATGCCGCCCTCCACCTTGCACTCGATCAGCAGATCGGCAGAGGAAAGGCCGCGCTGCGGACGGGCGTTCTGACGGGAGGTGTTGGAGATGTTGTTCACCATCACGCCCACGATACGGCCATTGCTGCGCTTGGCCTCACCGGTCAGCGGGTCGGCATCGTAAGCGGGCAGTGCGGCAACACTGGCAGCGGGCTGCTCGGCTGCTGCCAGCGAGGAAGCAGCCATGTCCTCCGAGGATGCAGCAGAAGAAGCTGCGCCGGAAGAACTGATGCCCAGTGTCTGCTGGATCCAGCTGGAAAAATTGCTGCCCAGAATGGCACTGCCGGAAGCACTGCAGCTGGAAAGCGCCAGCGAAGCGGCAGCGGCACCGGTCAGGCGAAGAACAGTACGGCGAGTGATCTTCATAGGAAAAACCTCCTGCAAAAAACGTATCGGCGCGGCCCGGCAGAATGCCAAAGCCGGGAAAAAGTTTGCGGGTGCAGCGCGGCGGGGCGCACACTGCCGGGCAGTAAAACGCAGCGCACTGCAGACGGATTTGATTTGATTGTAACGATTCTTGCCGGGTTTGTAAAGAGGAAGTTATCGGGATGAAGCCCCTTCCGCTGCCGACCCCGGAGCATCTTCGATCTGCTGCGCGGATAAAAAGCGGAAGCCCACACCGATGCAGGAGCTTTTTGCGCCTTTTTGCCCGGGAACCCTTGCATTTTTGCGCAAGTTGTGGTAATATTATTCGGCAGTATGTTCACTGCGGAAATATGCGCTCGTAGCTCAGCCGGTAGAGCATCTGACTTTTAATCAGAGGGCCAGGGATTCGAGTTCCCTCGAGCGCACCAAAAGGACGATAAATCGTTGAACTAAACGGTTTGTCGTCTTTTTTGCTTTATAAGGGCTTTTGGGGCTTGTACCTATTCACCAGCGAACTGGGCAGCAAAGAAGATTATGCCCGGGAGTTCAAAGATACCCCGTTTGGTCTGCTGGTGCGCAAGGTGGCAAAACTTGACCACGAAGCTGCCATGCAGGCATTCTCCAAGTTCATCAAAATGCAAAGCAGATCGCTTTCGTGCAGAAGGTCATCCATTACATCGAGCAGAACGGCTATGTGGAAAGCAAAGCCGTCCTGATGAAACCGCCTTTCGACCAGCCCATCCTGTTCACCCGCCTGTTTGACGGCAAAATGGGCGGAGAACTGATGGAAACCATTGATGCCGTCCGGGAAAATGCGGTCCATGTGACGGCGTGATACGGCGGAATGCAGAGCGCAGCAAAAAATGTGACCGGGAAGAAGGTCCACCGGCTTTACAATTGCCGGAAAAGGCGGTATTCTTTATTTATGACAAACATCCGCAGGAGGAAACCATGGACATCCGCCAGCTGCACTACTTTCTGGTATTGTGCGAAGAAATGAATTATACCCGGGCCGCACAGCGGCTGTTTTTGTCGCGGCAGGCGCTGCGGCAGAGCATCTCTGCGCTGGAAGCGGAACTTTGCGGGCCGCTGTTTCTCAGTGCCCACCACAAGCTCACCCTCACCGACCGCGGCATGAGCCTGCAGCGCCATGCCACCCCGGTGGTGGAGCAGTTCCAGCAGATGCAGGCCGCCCTGCGGGCCGAGATCCAGTCGGCCCAGCCGGTGCACATCGGCATCAGCGTGGCGCTGGTGCCGGACTACCTGCCTGGGCTGGAAACGCAGCTGGACAAGTTCCGCCAGCAGTACCCTCATGTGGAGATGCGGTTCCGCCTGCTGGACAACGACGCTGTGGCCGATGC
>OHQQ01001127.1_pt1 | contig 13065 bp, 12 predicted proteins | sample 1578211 | NCBI WGS metagenome assembly OHQQ01 (sample SAMEA3879539, study PRJEB24766) | human gut metagenome | biome: human-associated habitat; feature: feces | place: USA | collected 1985/1987
AATAGAATTGACCTAAACCATCCGCAATTTCATAAGGACTAAAACCATTTTTATATTTAATACCTAACCACCAATTATTCAAATCTTCGAGAGTAACATTCTCTGTGATTTTATAAATGTAACTATGAGTAACCATATCATCGCCACCGGAAACTCTAATTTCAGTAACTTGATAAGGTATATTATAATGATTATTTGAATCATTAAATATTTCTGTTTCAAATATATAAGTTTGATAATAACCTTCAGTATTATTAAACAAACTTTTTCTTATAACTTCATGTTGAAAATTAATAGTTTTCCAACTAAGACCTTCAAGCATTAATCGAGCTGTATCATCTACAACATCAACATCCCAATCAAAATCATCATATTGTCCTAAAGCATATTGAACAACAGTACCGTCAGGTGGAGTATTACCAGTTTCACATTGAAATCTTAAAACAATAGATGGATACCTATAAGCACCATCAAAACTACCTTGCATTGCTTCATCATATAAACCTAATAAAGCAACATAAGTATATCCTTCAATTTTATCAACGATGGTTCTAATTCCTTGAATAAAAGGTTTATTAGGGGTTTCTACATTAACAGTTTTGTCCCCCCCCTTCGTTATTAGGAATTTTATCTATAAGACTTTCAAAATCACTTTGAGTCGGAATAGCACCAGTTTTGAATAGTGCTTTGATTTGAGCAAGTGTCATATTCGATTAATTAAGATTAGTAACAATACGTTTAATTTTAGCAAACAAACTTTCAAATTTAGTTTCTGTTGCAACTTCAATAGGTTCTTTTGATAAAGTTTGAACATCATTAGAACGAGTATTTGGTGTACGACCAACTTGGAAAATATAGTGGTCAACACCATTACCTTGAATCTGCATATAACCAATACCATCAGGCCCAGCTGATTGAGTAATAGTAACAGATTTAGAAGTAGCTTCAGAATATGAAGCAGTTACAGTAGCAGTTCGGGCTGCAACATTATTCTTTGAAGCTGTAACAGTAGTTCCACTTAGTGTAAATCCAGTACCACTAATTGCTAACGTTGGAGTTGCAGATTCAGTAGTAGCTGTTCCAGTAGAACCTGATGTATAAACAGGAGTTTTAGTTCTCGTACAACTTGCTGTAATAGTAGAAGTTCCACCTGATGCAGCAATAATTGTAGGATTTGCTGAAATAACAATATTCCAATTACCGTAATTATAATAAACTATTGAGTTGGCAGCTTGATAAATATGCATTGTTCCACTTGCAGATTTACCATTAGCCGACCAAGTAACAGCTTGACTCTTTACAGTAGTTTGAGAAGAAACCGTGATTCCTTTTGAAGGTGCCGTAGCTTCAATAGAAGCAATACTCGGTGAAACATTATTTGTTCCACTTGAAGCATTTTCAGTTGTAACATCTTGCGTAGAACCAGAATCATATTGATAAGTAGTAATAGTAGCAGACTTGTTCCAACTTTGAGTAGCATTTCCAGCTTTAGCAGTAGCAGAACCACCTTTTGCAGGAATCGTAGCATTCGTAATTGTATAATCTGTTATATTACCATATGTATAAACACCACCAGAAGTAGATTTAATAGTTTTACTGTTTACTATACTTTTAGAAGCAGTAGCTGACTTAGAACTATCTCCGTTATTTACAGCTTTTATAGTAACAGTATCAGTAGTTTCATTAGTTCCCATACTACTATGAGTAATCGTATTTCCAGATAAACTGAATCTACTATTGCCATTAACAGTCATAGAAATTGATAAACTACCACCAACACTTCGTGTTTGATTCGGGCCAGTAGCACCCGAACTATACAAAGCATTATAAGTTTCAGTATTAGTAACAGAAGCACTTACAGTTGCAGAACCACCAGCTGCTGTCAAACCACTACCGATACTTACAATAGGAGTTCCATACGAAGTAATTCGTGGATTGTAATTACTATTAGTTACTTTATTTTCAGCTTGATAAATATCAACAGTTTTATTGGCAGTTACACTACCTTCACCAGTATAAGTTACAGTAACTTGTCCAACCTTAGTTCTTGCCTTAACTGTGGTTCCAAGAGAAGAAACTGTAATTTCACTTGTTTTTGAATAGGTAACTGTACCAGCACGAGTCGAACCAGATGTATAACTAATTGTTTGCGACATATTAGAAATACTGGTTGAAGAAGTTCCACCACTTGCAGGAATATCAGATGCTGAAACAGAACCACCTGTTAAAGCACCATAAGAAGCTTCATTAGCTTCTTGATAAATAGTAATAGTTGATGATACTGTTTGACCATCAAATGTATTTGAATATTTACCAGTTACAACAATACTTCTTCTACTACCAACAGTTGTAGTTCGATTGCTTGCAGTAACCTTAGTACCAGATATAGAAAATCCAGTAGCACTTCCTGATAGAACTGGTGTAACATTATCTGTACTAACTAAATTACCATTACGATACGTTTTAAGTACAGCTGTAATAGTTGCAGTTCCACCTTTTGCGGCAATTTCAGTATTATCACTATTTAACGTTAAATCATATGTATAAGTAGATGCTTCTTGTTCAACAGTAAGAATAACTTGTTTACTGGAATCTTTTTTACACTTTCCAATAAACTTCATACTTCTTTTAGAAGTACCCTTTTGAACAGGTGATGAAATTTTAACAGTCTGATTTCCTTGAAAAGAGGGAGATTCAATATTAATTGAATCTCCACTCCCGTCATTCCATTTATTAGTGATAACACTCATAAATGATTAATTAATTTATTCAGCAGGTTCGAATGTCCATTCGTCATTAGACAGAACACGCAGAGTCTGCTCACCACCACCCTTCGGAATAGTAACAGTTGCGGTAGTTGTACCCTGCGAATTAAGATACAGATAGCTGTCACCAAGAGCCTGAGTAATAGTAATAGTTTTAACAACACTCGCACCTTCACCCTTGATTTCAAGAGTTGCAGAACGAGCTTTAATAGTTTCATTCTTCGGTACAACAACAGTAACATCATAAGTATATTCTCCAGTAGCACCGGGGTCACCAGTAATAGCAGTACCAGACGTAGCAGTTGTACTACCATTAACCTTAAATGATGTTATATTTGCAATACCGAAGTTAGTTTTCCATGTAAATGTAAGAAGTTTCGAGTTAGACTTACCAGTTACATGAATTGTTTCACCACCTTTAGCAACATTAATAGTTAAACCATCGGGAGTGATAAATTCATCAGCAGCCTTTTCAAGAACCGTGACTGTAACTGCGTTAGACTTTCCAACAATCTTACCGGGAACTTGAGTGCTTCTATCGGCACGACCCGTATAAGGACTCACAGAATTAATCTTAATCTGTGCATTTCCAGTACCAGTTTTAGGAACCCATGATAAATAACTCGGAATAGTTGCCATTTGTTTTTTTTTTGGTCGATTAACTATAATAACAAACTAATTACCAAATTCCCATTCAGCTGTATCACTTGCGAAAACAGTTATGGTATCATGATAATTATTATCTTTATTTAGAATAACAAGAGTTTTATCAACAGCTAATTCTACAACAGGTTCATCTATTGGCCAAACTTTTTTACCATTAAGCCACATATCAAGAACCTGCCGACGATTACCATTAAGCATTACGACAGCTTCCGTAGCTCGTTCAAGAAGATTAAGTTGTGCCATAGTTGTAGATTAATATTAACCTTGCGGTGTTTCAAGAACAGTTACACGACCTTCCAAAGAAGTATAATTACTCTCTAATGTACTCACTTTACCACTTAAAGTAGTAACAGTTTCTTGTAATGTATTAACAGTACTTTCAAGAGTTTCTACTTTTGTCTGTAATTGTTGAACAGTTGAAGATTCAGCCTTAGTGGCTAAACCTTCAACTACAAAAGTAATTAACTTCTGAAAAGCACCAGTTTTCGGAGGCCAGTTTAAGGCACAAAATACTTTACGAATTACTGATTCTTTCATATCATTAAACCGTTAATTAGATTCGACATTACCAACTCTAAATATAGGATGTTTAGTACCGTCACCTTCGATTTGCATATAATCAATACCGTCCTCAAAACGAAGAGTAACAGGTACGATTAAAGATTCATCACTTTCAGTTTGAAGAGTAACATCAATTTCTTCAGTAATAAATCCAGTAGCAACAAATTTGACTTTAATAACAGTTCCCGGTATAGCAGTATAGTTAAATCCGATACTTGCTACAACAGTTCGTAAATCTTGAGGCATCCATTCACCATCAACTAATACAGAAGCAGCAGTAACTGTTTCAACAGGTGCGTTCTTCTTAGTAACAGCGAATACGAAATATTCCTTAGTAGTAGGTTCAGGCGGAACCTCTTCAAGTACAATAGTAACACTCGATTCACCATTAGTAATAACACCAGTTCCAGTGTTAGTTATATAACCAGTTTTAGAAGCTCGGAAATCAACATTTGTTCCAACTGGAGCTGTAACAACCTCAGATTTACCAGTAGTCGATTCATCATTACCAAGAGGTTTCCAATCACTTTCAGTACTGAGTTTATACTCAAACGTAACACCGTCTAAAGCAGTAGATTCAGTATTTACAGCAGTTGCATAGATAGTGCCACTTTGAACTGGAACTTTATCCATTTCAACAGTAACTTCTGCGGTAGGAATTGCATAAGTTACCAGTTGTTCAACCTCTATATAACCCGACGAAACAAACCTCAAAATTCGGCTCGTATTGACATCTCCGGTGAGTTGTAGCGGCGTATCTTTTGTGACTTGACCTAATATACCACCCGTGTCCTTATCATAGACGTATGCGGCTATTTTGGCCTTTGTTTCGCTATCGACTACCGTAAGACTTACAGCACCTTGTTCAACTGGTAGAGCTGTAAGAGTAATATCACGAATTATATTCTCATCTAATGTAATACGCTCTTCGTAAGTTTCATATCCATTTGCACCAACTTGAATTAAAATATCACGCGGGTCATAAGTTTCATATGTAAGAGTACCAGTACCTTGAGCAATAATTACATTAGAAGGTTTATCAGTAAATACAATTAAAGCATTATCAGGAGTTGCATTTACAGTTAATGTCTTTTTAGTCTTAGGTGTAAGAACAACATTGATTGTCGTATCTTCAACACCTACATCGACATAAACATCTTTTGTAATGTAATTCTCTTTTTCTACAATATAATGTAAACGACTTTGAATTAAACATTCAAGACTTGCGCTTCCAACACCTGCCGATTCTTTACCTTCCGAATTAATCATTCGTATAGTAGAATCAACCGGAACAGCTTCAATCTTAATTGTTATATAATCTTCTTCATTTCGAGGAATACGAATCCAAAGTGTACCATCTTCAAACGTAGTAGGAATCTCGCTTGTAACTTCAATTTGATTAATACTGTTGCTACGAACATGATTATTGTGTTCTACAACAATACCATAAATCTCATTAATAGCATCTACAATACGTTTGTTATCAGTAACAAGTTCTTCAGAAGTTTTATCTTGCTTATTAATAAGTAAACCTTGAAGTTCTTGAGCTTTTTGTTTTAATTTCTCAATATCACTTGCAGCTGTTGGTAAACCAACTTGTGCGGCAGTAACTCTATGAGGATTATCATAATTACGAATATGAGCATTGAAATTATCTTTATCATTCTCGTAATCTTCTTTATCAAGTTTCTTGTTTATAGCAGCCCAAACATCTTGAAACTTCTTATTAACTTCTGCAACATGATTGTTAATCCAAACATTCAACTGTTTGAACCAACCTTTAACCCTATTTTCAAGAGCATCAATGTACTCTTTTTGAGGTCGAGATACAGGTTTATCCATATCGGCAGTGTTATCGACATTGCCAAGACCAACTTGTTCTTTTGTTACCTCATGAGGATTAAACTTATTATTAATATGTTCAAATAAAAGTTTCGTAAGTTGTTCAATAGGATTCAAGTCCTCTGCTGTAAGCTCACGAACATATACTTGAACATCAAGAATCTCATTAACAGCATCATTAAAATCAAAATTGGTCTTTACATTCGTTCGATAAATCCACCAAGATTTACCCTCGTGAATATAAATACCAGTAAGAGTGAATATCTGATTACTTATGATACCTTGTACTGTAATTGTATGTATAGAACGAACAATCGGTACAAGTATATAAAGATATTGTTGAGTTGATTTAACCCACGGAACTTTATATTCATAATGTCCTACATCAATATTTCGAGATTCAAACTCGGTAATCTTTGCAGAACTAATATCAGATTTTTCAGTTAGCTTAAATAGAGCACTATTATCGTAAGCAGTTACATTAGTTAAGTCTATTTCAATCTTCTCCTTTGTCCTATATAAATATAGGTGGCCGTTCTTTCGATAGTACATATATAATGTAGGAACTGTTTTAACACCAGCACCTTCACCATCTACTGTACCAATATATTCTCCGGTTTGGCCATTATAAACACTCGGATATACACCATCTTCAAGCACACCGAGCGCTACAACATTTCGAAGATTAATTACTGCCATACCAAGAACAATAACGAAATAAATACTCCAACTACAAAGTTAATAATAATAGGATGGATTTTAAGACCAGTTATTGCTTTCTTTCTTGCAGCTTGAATACCACAAGTAATGATTTGATAAGCTAATGTAATCCATAAACTCATAAACCAAGTAGCAACAGTAGCCTTAAATAAAATACCTACGACAGTAGCAATGACGAAACCAATAATAATATCGTCTTTATGTTCTGAATAATAACCACTTAAAAAAGTAGTTATTTTATTCCATATTCTCTTTATCATAATACTAATCGTATTTATTGTTATATGACGATTAATAATAATAATGGTGCAACTTGTATGGCTCGGCCTGCGGCCTCGCTCCCCGGTGGGGCAGGAGGTTGCACGCCCACTTGTCACATAACATTAGCATCATTAAGAGAATAACTCCTAACACCACAATTAATAGCATTAGGAGTTATCCTTGTGGTTACATTTTTAACAAATCAATTTCTTACTTAATGAGTGCTAATACCCCTTCAAGTGCAGTAATTGCAGAAGTTTTAGTATTGTCAATAGCAATAAATTGAGTAACCTGTAAACCCTCTGTATGTAAATTAAAGGGATGTGTGAAATCAGCACGAGAAGTAATTACATAAGTGTCATACATAACACCCTCGGTAGCTGTAAAAATATCACCATAAACACGGTCATATTCCTTGAAATTAGGATTATAACCTACACCGGCAACATCTGCTTCTTTCTCAAGTTTAGCAACTTGGTCATAAGTACCAACCGGAGTTTGATTCTCGTCACCCTCTTCAAGCGTAGCACGAAGAATACCATCAAACGTCACATAATACTCAAAACCTGCGGCGCCAGTGAACGTAACACTTGCTTCGGTAAAATCATCAATCGTGATGCTATCAGCACCAAAGCGAGCATTAATCTTAGTCAAAGTCTTTTCAACCTCAACTTTCAGACGAGCAATAATATCTGCACTTGCTTCATCAATTCCGTTGATAGTTACGCTGGCATTGTAAACTTCCAGAGGATAACCACCAAAAGAATTAATAGGCTTACACGAGATAATAACCTCAGCATCGAAACCTTGATAACCAATACCACGATTAGCTACAAGATTCGTAAACTTATACGTTTTACCAGCAGGAGCAAGATACTTTTCCTTATGTTGCTTCGACCACTTAGGATTAATCCAAACGCCGCGTTTAACCTTGCCATCACCAAGACCAAGAACAAACTGCAACATCTCATCATCCTTGACATCCGAAGCAGCTGCAACGACTTTACCAGCCGAATTAAGAAGAACAGCTTGTCCGCGAGTCAGCTTGCTAACATCATTATTAGCAAGTGTTGTCAGAAAATCATTTGCGACAATTACACTTTTCATTTTCTATTCTAAATTTGATTGTTGTTTAACAGCACTAAAACTGTCATCTTTAAGAACAAGAAGAATATCGCTAACTACACTATCTATGAAATCAGGTGTAACTTCCATATCTGACATTTGATTAATATCAATATTAAAAAGACGTGGCTTCTTAATATATGAAATCTTAACCGCATCAACACAAAAATCATCACCGTAATAAACAAACAGCCTATCATCAACAAGTTCACTTATTGGATTAAGATGTCTATTTTTATTACCATAGAAGTTGTTTAGAGTAGCTCGAATATTTTCGGTAGCAATTAAATCATTTTCAGAAAACTTATTTCCTACATTTACGAACTCGTCATAAGTAGTATTATAAGTAATAACAGGAATGTCTGTATTATTAACTTTCAATGCAATTTCATCTTTTGCATTAGAAGTAATAATAATACAATCTTTATAATAACGACCAATCAGATTCTCCCAATAAACATTATATTCATTATGAAGAGCTTGACGTAATCTATCACAAGTTAAACCTGCAATTTCATACAAATCAATTTTATCTGAATCACTATCATAAAGAGAAAGAATATCTGAAATATCAATCTCATTCCCATTAACAATAATTTGTCCATTAAATTCATCACCAGTTAAGGCAATTTTAGACAAATCAATTAGATGATAATATAAATTCTTAACTTCATCATCAGGATAGACCTCATGTAAATTCTCAACAAGTCGAGCTTTGCCATAAGTTAATCGAGAAGTAGAAGAAATAAGTTTTAGATAATCACCCGGAAGAATAACGAAAGCTCTATTTGGATAATCCGTATCTTGCTTATCACGTTTAAGTTTAAGCCACGGTGTTTCACGCTTTAATGATTGAATATCATCTACACGTTTTTTACTATCTTCAAGACCTTCGCCTTTATAATTAGTTTTCCTATTTGATTTAGTTTGTATATATTTAACGGCAGCTCGATTCAGCATCATATCAATAAACTGAGGAGCAATACTCCGATGTCTATTAGATGTTATCTGCTGTATTCGTTGCTCTATTTCGATGTGTAACTCTTTTACCGTTTCATACATGACTAACCTTTCAAACTACGATACTTCGCGTTCCACTCGGCAACAATACCTTTGTTGTTATCATTCGAGAAATACGAGATAGCATCATTAATATTATTACCAATAACATTTTCCGGATTAGAAGCATCGACAATGATAGAACTATTCGGAAGTTGTCGAATAATATTCATCCAAAGATAAATAGTAATCTTAGCTTTCATCTCCAGATGTTTATCATCAACAATACTAATAAACTTCTGCGGGTCACTGTCAATAAGTTCAAGAAGAACAGATTGCTTATCATCGGCAGTCATTGCCATAAATTCCGAATAATCACCTACGCTACCTGTCGATACAACAACATTGTCGATAAGTGCGCTATTCGGATTATTAATAAGTTCTGTATATTTCTTGAGAGCATCAGTGCGAAGTTTCGTCCGAGCAGCTTTGAGTGCTTTACGCTCACTATCCGAAGTAAGATAAAATTGAATATTGACGCTCTTATTAATGTCTTCAACCTTATTAGCAACTTTGCTACTTAAAAGGCAATATCTCCAACTAATATAATCGGGAATATTAACAAAAGTAACATACTTATAAAGTTCCGTTTCATCAAGTTCCTTAATCCGTTTCAGAACAATAGCTTCAAGTTCCGAACCAGTTTCATTCTTAATCTTATCAGCTTTTTTAAGTTTACCGATAAGTTCGTCAATATTACTTTTCAGAGCAGGATTACCTAAATCTAAAACATAAGAAGTATCGAACTCTAAGCCATGAACAGGAATCTCAAGAAGAAAATCATTTAAGTATGTAGTGATTCGTTCTTGCCAAGAACTATCAATAGGAGATACACCAACAACAGTAGGAAGAAGAACTCGCATTTCTTCACTACGGCTCAGCAATTCATTAACAGGACGAATAGCAGAACCAAGACGAAGAAAGTCAGTTTTAAAAGCATCTTTATTCCGAAGTTCAAAAGAAGAAGGATTGTTCCTCCATTCAATACGAACTGAACGATTAACTTTAATCATATTTTTAACATTTTAAGTTATTCAATCTTTTATATGTTAATGAGTAGTAATAACCTTTCGATTATTACTACTCAAATTGAGTGTTTAGTTCAGAGCTAAATCAAGCCAGAACGAAGTAGTAGGATTATCAATATTGATACCCTGCGAACCAAGAACTTCATAAGAAGCAATATCCTTCGTATCCGACAGTTGAGTACCACTTGCAAGTCCCCACGAAGCAGGCAGTTCAGCCATACCTTTATAGACACCTACTTTATACTCACGACCCTCTTCACAAACAAACTTAATATTACGCTCACCATTCGAACCCATAGTATGGTCAAGGAATACAGCACTATAAGAAGTAATAGGCAGACCTTGATACATATTACCAGCTTCACGGTCACGACGAGCACGAATACCGTGGTCGAACATATCAACAATCTTGACAGTAAGAATCTTACCATTAAACATCTTATAACGGTTAAAATACTTACCATAAGACATCATCTCACCATCACTCTTAATCTCGTTATCACCAAGAGTTACAAAGTAATTCTTAAGACGAGCATCATAGTAGATAGCATCATTGAACATTCGTGCGAAACCTTTACCGCAATAAAGAACAAGTTCCTCAACGGTAGAATCAATACGATTGTCAAAGATACGAGTGATGATACGGTCGAAACGATTAAGTGTCAGAACAGAATACGTTTCATAATTACCAACGGCCTTGAGAATATCAAGAACACCAGCACCACGAGGAATTGCCTCACCAGTCTTTTCATCCTTTAAGTGGATAATACCATTCGAATCGCGGTTGTACTCCGAGAACCACAAGTCCTCTTCGAGCATCTCGCGTCGCATGATTTCCCACATCTTCATTTCGTAAGGCATCCACAGACTACGCTCACCACCAGATGCAGTATCAAAGGCAATATTAACAACCTTATTACCCATATTACCAGCAATCTCTTTCGAGAAACGGTAGTAGCCATACTGGTTAGTTGCCTTGCTGAACGACTGATTATTCGAGCGGTTTCCGTCAGACTTGCTACCCGGAATAGTCGAAGCACCTAATGCCCAAATAGCACCACTAATGAAGTCTTTTGCAACAGCATCAGCCGAGATAGGAGCACCCGACATATTGGTAAAACGATAAACGTATCCACCAGTCGAAGTAGCAATACCCTCATTCTGAATACGCCATTGCATACCCGAAGGAGCAATAGCTGTGTGCTGATAAATAAACCAATTATCCTCCATTTCAACCTCAACAGTTCCGTAAGGCTGAATAGCAGTTTTATCAGATACCAGCTTTTTCAGACGAGAAGTAACACGCTGGCGAGGAGCAATTTCCCAAGTATATTGAGTATCACCACCATTCAGCTTAACTTTTGTTGTAACAGCACCTTGACCCTCAGTAAGAGTAAGAAGAGGATACTTGTCACTATCCTTACCCCAAAGATAAGTAAGATTACGATTAAGTTTAACAGGGTCAATCAAATCAAAATTCAGAAGCATATTAGCATCTGTATATTGATTCGAGTCAAATTTTACAGTTCCAATTTCACGCATTGTAAATTAGATTTTTGGTTAAGTTATTATTATAAGGCAAGAACATTTGCTTTATTTAATAGGTAAAACAATTTTATCATCCTTTGCAGTCTTTTGAACTCTGGGATTACCATTGTTTTTACCAGTCTTACTTGCTAATGAACGAAGACGTTTAACTTCTTTTTTAGCAAGTTCAGCTTTAATCAGTTGGTCAACTCCACCATCAAGATTCATAATAAATCGCATAGCCAATTCAGCAGGATTAGAAAGACGATTAATCTCATCAATTTGTGCTTGACTATAAACCATTCCATTAATTTCTTGAACAGGACGAGAGAAATAATCAAATAACTCTTGACGAGAAATAAGTTTCTCACCATCAGTTGTCTTAATTCTCAGACCTTCTTTCGGAAGAGCATATTCTCCAATCTGACCTTTAACAACAATTAAATCATAAAGACTACCCGGTGCATTATGAACTTTGACAGTACCGTCATCTTCATACGAAACACCAAAGTATTTAATTTCCTTTTCAAGTTCAGCCTGCATTTCTTTGGCCTCACGTTCACGAATTGCTTTAATCTCACTCTCTTGAGTTTTACGCAACCAATTAAGACTTTCAGTCGCATCATCTTTAAGAGTATTATTTGCTTTTGCAAACTCAACAATTCGTTTGGCACGTTCCGGAGAAGTACCTTTTTGAATTTCAGCTTTATAGATTAAATCAGCAAGTAAGTTATCATCATCTTTGATTTCAACTTTGCTATAATCTACATTTGCCGAATAACCTTCGATTGTACCGAACTTACTCTTATATTCAACAAGAGCTGCAATATCAGGATTGTTAGCTAAAAACTCGTTAAAACCTTTTGCAAAACCTTCTCGTTCACCAAGAGCTTTTATAGCAGCTTCACGTTTAGCAAAACCCTCAATCGTAGGTTCAAACTTAACAGGTTCACCTTTCTCATCTTTAATAACAATGCCACTGGCTTTTGAAATAGCTTCGATATAATCACCGTCTAATTCATTAGCACCTTCATCAGACATTGCATCAATTTGTTCCTTTGTGAACTTTATTTCACCGTTATCATCTACGGCGTTTCCGTTATCATCAAGTGTGTAAAGAGTACCATCAATTTCTACTTGTTCCGGTTCAGTTTCTTCTTCACCATTACCAGTAGAACCACCCTTCTCACTTTCTTCTTCAGCTTTCTTACGAGCAGCTTCCTCTTCAGCTTTACGTCGTTCTTCAGCTTCTTGAGCTTCTTTAGCTTCCTTAGCTTTACGTTCTTCTGATTCTTTACGAAGACGTTCTTGTTTTTGCTCCTGAGTTTCATCATCAGGTATAACAACTTTTTCAACAGCCATATTAGTATTTATTTATAGTTGAATATTATTACATGAACAAAGATATACCATATATAATATATTATCAATAATTATAGTAGCATTATCTTGCAGGTTCTCTTGCTCTCCGTCGATAATTCTCGGTCATCATTGCTTTAATTCTTTTTGTA
>OHQQ01001133.1_pt1 | contig 13024 bp, 6 predicted proteins | sample 1578211 | NCBI WGS metagenome assembly OHQQ01 (sample SAMEA3879539, study PRJEB24766) | human gut metagenome | biome: human-associated habitat; feature: feces | place: USA | collected 1985/1987
TGGTTCTCTAGTTTGAAGAAGGCTGTCAACACTAAACCTGGACTGAAGTTTTGGGGAAATGTAGAGACATTCGATCAGCGCTTTTGGACTAGCGCTCCTTTAGAAAGGGTTCAAAAACAGTTAGAGATTGTAAATGGCTATGTTGGCAATTTGATTTGTTTTGCATACAATCATTACAATAGCCCGTTTGTAGTTAATCCGGCGTATCATCAGGCATATCTTCAATATTGCCGGACGGGATGTTTGCCTATAATGGATATTCCTGAAAAAGTGAAGAATGCTGCTGTACGAAAGGTGGCTAAGGGAATTGAAGTTTCTTGGATACCGAATGAAATGAAAGCAGTTGACGGATATAGTATCTATCGTGATGGGCAGTTGATTATGAAATTACAAATACGTGACGGACAACTTCCGAGAACTTTTGTTGATGCAGAAGGTACAGTAGATAATGTTTATGAAGTAGCTGTTTATAATGTGATTGGTAAAGAATCTGCTAAAGTAAAAGCTGAATAACAATTGTAAAATTGATAAATATGAAGAATGTAACTTTTATTATTTGGGCTTTTGTTGTACTGTGTGCAGGATGCAGTTCTTCCACTTCAGTTGTGCAAGATGAAGTCTCTATGACTAAAAAACAATTGGCTGATAAAGTGAAAGGTGGTTGGGCAGCGAAAACCATTGGTTGTACCTATGGAGGACCGGTTGAATTTCTGCATAATGGTACTATGATTCAAGACTATACTCCCATAAAATGGTCCAAAGATAGAGTGAAATATTATTATGATACATTTCCCGGATTGTATGATGATATATATGTGGATATTGTATTTGTGAATGTGTTCGACCGTTTGGGTTTAGAGGCACCGGCCGATTCTTTTGCTGTTTCGTTTGCTGATGCCGGATTTCCTTTGTGGCATGCCAACCAAGTTGCAAAATATAATATTAAGCAAGGCATTATGCCCCCCATGTCCGGACATTGGTTGAATAATCCTCATGCAGATGATATTGACTATCAGATAGAAGCAGATTTTGCAGGTCTAATGTCACCGGGCATGCCTAATACTGCTTCTGAAATTTCAGATAAAATCGGTCACATCTTTACGTATGGCGACGGCTGGTATGGTGGTGTGTATGTAGGAGCTCTGTATTCCATGGCTTTTGTTTCAGACGATATGGAGTATGTGGTAGAAGAGGCATTGAATACAATTCCCGAGCAAAGTGATTTTTATGCTTGCATAAAAGATGTGATTGGTTGGTATCGGCAATATCCAGATGACTGGAAACAGACTTGGTTTGAATGCCAGAAGAAGTGGACTTCGGAAGTGGGGTGTCCCGATGGCGTTTTTGTTCCGTTTAATATTGATGCCAAGATAAATAGTGCCTATGTGGCTATAGGTCTGTTATATGGCAAGAAAGATTTTTATCAGACTATTGATATTTCGGCACGTTGTGGGCAAGATTCTGATTGTAATGCGGCTACTGCTGCCGGTATATTGGGTACAATGCTTGGATATAGTAATATTCCGGAATTATGGAAAGAAAGTCTTTACGAAGTAGAGGACATCCCATTTGCCTATACGGAAGTTTCGCTGAATAAGCTTTATGAGTTAAGTCTGAAACAAGCTTTGCAGGTGATAGAGCAAGAAGGAGGTTCTGTTCAGGGAGAGCAGGTTGTTATTAAAACGCAACAGCCGGTTGCTGTAAAGTATGAGAAAGCTTTTGAAGGTCATTATCCGGCAGAGAAGAAAGCTGTTAACCTTTTGTTACAGGATGCTACAGAGTTTATGTTTGATGGTAACGGATTTGTTTTGAAAGGATATGTGAAGTGTGCTGATGAATCGTATGTTGCGAGTGTTGCGATGTATATAGATGGCGCTTTAGCAGAAACTGCCAATCTTCCCGTTGCTAAATCTACTTCTATAGATGACAGAAGGGTTGATTCGTTTCATAAATACCAGTTGCCTGATGCAGCGCACACGGTTGTTTTGAAATGGTTGAATCCTCGTACGGATGCACAAGTTTATTTAGGTGAGGCGGTTATTTATTCCAGCCAGCCCAATCAATTAACCTATAAATAATTAATTGTAATGTATATAGTTGAAAATTATGGATTGGCAGTAGCTCTTTGTTGGGTTACCATGCTTTGCTGGGGCTCTTGGGGGAATACTCAAAAGCTGGCAGCGAAAACTTGGCGATATGAACTTTTTTATTGGGATTATGTCGTTGGAATTCTTCTCTTCTCTTTGATATGGGGATTTACTTTAGGAAGTACGGGCGAAGCAGGTAGAGGCTTTGTCGATGATTTGCTTCAGGTTGATATCTCTAATTTGGTGAGTGCGTTTTTGGGAGGTGTCATTTTTAATGCATCCAACATTTTGTTATCTTCTTCCATGTCATTGGCTGGTATGTCTGTCGCTTTCCCCGTAGGCGTTGGGTTAGCTCTGGTATTGGGTGTATTTATAAATTACTTTAGTGCTCCTCAAGGTGATGCAACTGTTTTGTTTTCTGGAGTATTTCTGATTGTACTTGCTATTATTTTTAATGGTATAGCTTCTGGGAAAGTTGCTAAAGGAGGAACATACCAGGCAATGAGGAAAAAAGGGATTATTATAGCTGTGTGTGCAGGTATATTGATGGCATTTTTCTATCGTTTTGTAGCGGCTGCTATGGATTTAGAGAATCTGGAAACGCCGACTGCGGGTATGATGACTCCTTATTCAGCATTGTTTGTGTTTGCAGTGGGTATTTTTGTCAGCAACTTTTTCTTCAATACATTGGTCATGAAGAAACCCTTTGTCGGCAAGCCGATAGCGTATAGTGACTATTTCAGTGGAAATATGAAGACACATCTTGTTGGAATTCTGGGAGGAACCATCTGGGCATTGGGGACTGCTTGTAGTTATATTGCTGCAGGGAAAGCTGGTGCAGCTATCTCCTATGCTTTGGGACAAGGTGCCACTATGGTTGCTGCCTTATGGGGAATATTTATCTGGAAAGAATTCAAGGGCGCATCTAAGTCAATAAATATGCTGCTTGTATTTATGCTGATACTTTTCCTTTCAGGCTTGGGGTTGATAATTATATCTGGTGGTAATTAAATTCTTTATTTTAAATAATATACTATGAGACAAAAAAAACAAATGAAAATGTTGGGACTATTGGGATTGTTGGCTGCATTACCGATAATTTCTGCATGTGCGGGAAATAAGGGTTCTGACGAATCTCGAAAAGAAAAAATGGTCCAATCGGTTTCTGTGGTACAGCCTATTACGGGTACATGGATTAATTTAGCCTACAAGGATGTGCGGAATAAGTATACTAATCCACAACATTTTGATAATATGGATCCTAAATTATGGACTGCTAAAGTGCGTGAATTGGCTAACATGGGGATTGAATATTTGGTGTTCATGGAGGTTGCTAATGAAGGGAAAGCATATTATCCGTCAAAGTTGATGCCGTGGTTATATAATGATAAATTGCAAAGCCCCGTTGATGCGATTCTTGACGAAGCTGCCAAACATGGCATGAAGGTTTTTATGAGTACCGGTTGGGCAAAAGATCAGGATGATAATCTGCTTGATCCAGTGATTAAGGAGCGTCAGCTTCAGATTATGGAGGAATTGGCATCTCTCTATAAAAATCATAAAGCTTTCTATGGCTGGTATCTTCCGGTTGAAGATTGTCTTTGCCCTATCTTTGCCGAGCATGCTGTTCAGTCAGTAAATGCATTGACAGAGAAGGCTCATTCTTTGACTCCCGGAAAGAAGACCTTGATTTCTCCGTATGGTATTGGTCTGTCCGAATTTGATCATCCTGATTTTGAGAAGCAGATGGCAAAATTGAAAGTCGATATTATTGCTTATCAAGATGAGGTGGGATGTGTACGTGACAAATTTACTCTTCCTCGCTTGAAAAAGAATTGGCAAAGGATGCGCGATATTCACAATCGCCTGAATATTGAGATGTGGGCGAACTGCGAAACCTTTACTTGGGAAGAGGGAACCAATGACCGCCAATCTGCTTTGATTCCGGCTGCTTATTCCCGTTTGCTGTCACAGCAGGTAGCGGCTTCGGTTGCTGGTGTCGACAAAATAATTTCGTTTATGTTCGGTGGAATTATCGAAGACCCAAAGTCTGCTTATCAATTGGGACAACCTGTGTGGTCTAATAATTTATACAACAATTATATGGCTTGGAAAGAAGGTGACAGTTTTTGGAAATTATTTGAAGCTGCTTTGCTTGACAAGTTGGTCAATTCAGCCAAATCGGAAATGATTGGTAAAGTTGATATGAAGGCACTGGCAGATGGTCGGGTAGCCGAAGAGGATAGTGGAGACAGCCGTTGGGTAAGGTTTGAAAAAGGTCATCATGAGGTAGTGATTGATTTGCAAAAGAATACTTCGCTTCAAAAGGTGCTGGTACGTACTTTGAACTATAATCAGGAAAAGATAGGTGCTCCTTTGAAGGTTTATGTTTACACTTCTCAAGATGGCCAGACTTATAATCTGGCTTCAATAAAGGATACTCCGTATTTTCCTAACAACAAGCATGATGCTTGGATTGACGCAGTCTTGATTGATAATTTAAAAGAAAAGACACGTTATGTGAAAGTTGCTTTTGACGCTTTGGAAAATGTGTATATGGATGAGATTTTTGTAAATCCAAGTATTCGTTAACCGGGTAATATAATGAAGGAATAATAGGGTCATCCGGAAAATATGAAATATAGTTTGAGATGAATTGATATTATATGGGAATGAAGCCGCCCGGATATGGAAGATGCAGCCATCTTAAACAGATATGTCTAAGTAGAAAAAGTATGATTTCAGGCTAATAGAAACGTCAATTATCGCATTTCATTAATATAATAAAGTGCGATATAAAAAACAATACAATGAAAAAAATCTTAATTTATTAATCCAAAAATGAATCTATGAAAAGATTACACAAAACTATGAATCGAATTGTCGGAGTGCTTTTAATGGCACTTATGATGGTTCCAAGTGGTTTGAAAGCTGAGACGGCAGAAATGCTTCAAACTTCTAAAATTACGGGTGTAGTAATTGACGATTTCGGCGAGCCGATAATCGGTGCTACTGTTCGTGTGAAGAATGCACAGAATGGCGCTGTAACAGATGTTAATGGACGTTACTCTGTAAATGCTACTAAAAATGCGACATTGGTTTTTTCTTTTATTGGCTATAGAACACAAGAGGTAGCTGTTAAGGGTAGGACTACTGTTAATGTAACTTTGAAAGAGGACAGCCAAATGTTGGAAGAAACAGTTGTTATTGGTTATGGTGCTGTTCCTAAAAGAGATTTAACGGGATCTGTATCTTCTTTAAAGAGCGAAGATTTGCTGAAAACAAACCCTGTGAGTGTGAATCAAGGTTTGCAAGGCAAAATGGCAGGTGTAAATGTGTCCCAGTCTGACGGAGCCCCGGGTGCCGGTATAAATATCCAAATTCGTGGTGCCAATTCGTTTACTACCAGTACAGAGCCTTTGTATGTAGTCGACGGTATGCCGTATTCTATGGGTGAAGGACGTACAACGGATTATGGTATGAAACAGAGTAATAATCCATTGAGTACCATTAGTCCACAAGATATATTATCTATTGAAGTTTTAAAAGATGCATCTGCTACCGCTATTTATGGTTCTCGTGCTGCCAATGGTGTTATTTTGGTAACAACCAAGAAAGGAAAGGAAGGTAAAGCCCGCATTATTTATAATGGTTCCGTGGGTATGAGTCAGGCTACAGAATTGCCGGAATTGGCTCATTCTTATGAATATGCAGAATTTTATAATAAGGCGATTGGAGCAGAAACCTATACGCCTGAGATGATTCAGAAGTATCGTGATGGTTCTGACCCTGACAACTATGCTGACGAAATGTATCTTGATGATCTTTTGGGCGGTCATGCACTGCAAACCAAGCATGAGTTGAGTGTAAGCGGTGGTACGGAAAAGGTACAATATATGGTATCATTGGGATATTTGCGTCAAAATGGTTTGTTGGACAATAACTATTATAACCGTTACAATGCTCGTGTAAACCTTGGTGCGGAATTGGCTAAGAACTTGAAACTACAAGTGCGTCTGAGCGGTATGACTTCCGATCGTCACGAACCTTCTACTCCGGGTTCTTTGGATATTGGCGGATTTAAAGGGATTATTTCTAATGCCGTTCGTTTTCCCGGTTTAACTCCGACTTACTTGCAGAATGGTGAGGTCGGTTTAGGACCTAAATTGCAAGGTACACCGGTGGCATGGGTAGACTGTGCGTCTTCATATCGTGAAGACTATGACAAATTTAAAAATAATATTGAATTGTCATATCAGCCGATAGATGGATTGACTTTGAAAATTTTAGGCGGTTATAATTATACATTAAGTCACGTTCGCCATTATCGTTGTGATATGATTCTTACGGGTGACAAGAGTACCGGTCCTTCTACATTGAGCGATGAAATGAAGCGAACTGTTTATAAGACCTTCCAAGCTGTAGCTGATTATAATAAGTCTTTTGGTAAACATAATCTTGCAGCATTGGTAGGATATACTTGGGAAGACGAAGGTCAGCGTACTTTATCGGGTAGTCGTAATAACTTTCCGTCTGATGACGTACCTTTCTTAGGGGCCGGAGGGGCAGACGGTCAGACAAATGGAGGCGGAGGATATGATTGGGCTATACAGTCTGTCTTCGGTCGTTTGACATATAACTATGATCAGCGCTATTTATTTGAAACAACAATGCGTTATGACGGCTCTTCTCGTTTTCCGACAGATAGCAAATATGGTTTCTTCCCTTCTTTGGCTGCAGGTTGGCGTATCTCTGAAGAACAGTTTTGGAAGGAAAATGAAAATTTGTCTTTCATTAATAATTTAAAACTGAAAGCTTCTTACGGTATATTGGGTAATAATAATATCGGTAACTATCCTTATCAGTCGGTATACTCTTTAGGGCAAGCACAGAACTATGTATTTGGCGGAGTGTACACACAAGGAGCAGCTGTTACTACTTATGTGGATCCGGGTTTGAAGTGGGAGCGTACTCGTACTACCGATGTTGGTATTGAGACTGCATTCTTTAATAATAAGTTGACATTTAATGCTTCTTATTTCTATCGTAAGACTACAGATGTATTGTATAAGCCGGCTGCAAGTTATTCTTCGATTTTCGGATTAAGTGTATCGCAAGTAAATACCGGTGAGTTGGAAAATAAAGGTTGGGAGTTTGAAATAGGTCATCAAAATACAATTGGTAAGTTCCATTATCATATTAATGGTAATTTCTCTATTATTGATAATAAGGTATTGACATTGGGTATGGGAAATGTGACCCAGAACAATGGTATGGTAGGTAACGGTAGCGATTTGTTTATCGGTTATCCGATGCAGATGTTTTATGGGTATAAGACGGACGGAGTATTTCTGACCGATGATGAAGTAGGTGATTGGTATGATCAGACTGCGATAGCCAAAGGTTCTAAAGCCGGAGATATTCGTTATGTTGATATTACAGGTGATGGCAAAGTAACACCGGATGACAAAACGTTCTTAGGCTCTCGTATACCTAAATATACTTTTGGATTGAATTTCGGTGGAGAATATAAAGGATTTGATTTCAGTGTATTGCTTCAGGGAGTTGCTAAGGTGAAAGGTATGTTGTCTGTTTATGCAGGTCATGCATTCTATCAGGAGGGTAATATTCAGAAATGGCAAATGGAGAATTGCTGGAATGTGCAGCAGGATAACCGTTATCCTGAATATCCTCGCTTGGAGATTATGTCAAATGCAGGTAGCAATAATACACTGACTTCTGATTTCTGGGTATTGGATGCTTCTTTTCTGAAAGTACGTAATGTTCAGTTAGGTTATACATTACCCGAACATATAGTTAAAAAGTTTGGTTCCACCGGTATGCGTTTCTATGTTTCTTTAGACAATCCTTTAACCTTCAAGGGGTATCGTAAAGGCTGGGATCCTGAAAACACAAGTAATAACGGTCAATACTATCCAACTATGTCAACTTATACTTTGGGCTTAACTTTAAAATTCTAATGACTTATGAAAAGATTAAAATATATAGCTTTTACTGTTTTATTAGCTTCATTTTCATTGCAATCATGTGATTTGGAGCGTTATCCATTGACAGATTTGTCGGAAGATAATTTTTGGACTGATGATAAGAATGCCGAATTGGCTTTAACTTCTTTATATAGAGGTAGTATTACAAATGGTTTGGAATATAGTGTTTCGGACTTTTGGTCTTATCATGGTATGTTGTTTATGGAACATCTGACAGACAATGCTTATGACCGTCGTGGAGAAAATAATCCATTCTTTAATATTTCTAGTGGTAAACTGTTGAATAATAACTCTTTTATTAAAAACTATTGGTCATCGGCTTATAAGCGTATCGGTTTGTGTAACCGTTTCTTGGAGGGTATTGCCAATGCTCCCGAATCAGAACAGAAAACCAGAATGGTTGCCGAAGCCCGCTTTTTGCGTGCCACTCAGTATCACTATCTGGCCAGTTATTTTAAGGATGTACCTTTAGTGACCAAAACTCTGACAGGTGAAGAGGCCAATACAGTTGAAAAGGAAACTCAGGCTAATATTTTGTCATGGTGTGTGACAGAGTTTAAAGAGTCGGCAGCTGATCTGCCCCGTTTTAAAGATATTCCGAATAGTGAGACAGGACGCGCTTGCAAACAGGCTGCTTTAGCATTTTTGGGCAGAACTTGTATGCTGATGCAGGATTGGGCAGGTGGAGCAGCCGCTTATAAGGAAATCATCGATTATGGTGATAACTCAATTCATCCTGTGTATCGGGAACTGTTCCATCCTTCAACCGGTGTAGGCAACAAGGAGAATATTTATTATATATCCTATCTTGAAAACTATTTTGGTTGCGGTCTTCCACAGCATATTTTGTCTGCAAAAGACGGTGGATGGAGTCTGTCCAATCCTTCGGCCGGATTATTTGAATCTTATGAGTTTAAAGACGGAACTCCGTTCAGCTATGACGATTCACGTTACAACCCGGATAATTTAGGTGAGAACCGTGATCCGCGTCTTGATTATACCATCTATTATAATGGAGCGACTTTTATGGGTACTGAATATCGCATGAGTCCGGATTATGAAGCATCAAAGAAAGAACGTTTGGATTATTCTTCAGAAGTATCTAAGACTGGTTTTATGTGGCGGAAATATTTTGATGAGAATCCGATCAATGATTTGAATAGCTATAGTGCTGTGACTCCGGTAATCAGATATGCAGAAGTTTTATTGAGCTATTTGGAATGTTTGATTGAAAGCGGGCAGGCCATTGATCAAACAGTATTGAATTTGACCATCAATCAGGTGCGTGGACGTGCTGATGTTAAGATGCCACCTGTTACAGAAACTAATTCAGACAAATTGCGCGAATTACTCCGTAATGAGCGTCGTGTTGAATTGGCTTTTGAAGGTATCAGATATTGGGACTTGTTGCGCTGGAAACTTGCTGAGACAGTGCTTGTTGGTGAGGTATGGGGTGCTCCTTATCCTAAATCTATCACTTATGCCGGTTCTACCAAGTTTGTAGATCCGACAGGACATTGCCGCTGGTATGTAGGAAGACGAGATTTTCGTAATCCTCAGGATTATAAATGGCCGATTCCTTTGTCAGAACAAAATATTAATCCTAACTTGCGTGAGTAATTCTAACAATAGGAAAAAGTGTGTCAAAAATGCTACATTAGGTTTTTGACACACCTTATCTGACTAAAATATTAAAATATCATGAAAAAACAGTATTTGGCTTTATCTCTCTTGACACCGGTGTTGTGTCCTGCTCTGACTGCGGAAGCCAGGACTCCCAAAGAGAATAAAGTGACCAATCGTGAGCAGCCCAATGTGATTGTTATTTTGGCTGATGACTTGGGTTATGGTGATTTGGAATGTTATGGTGCAAAGAATGTGCAGACTCCCAATGTCAATCGTTTGGCGGGTGAAGGTATTCGCTTTACCAATGCTCACACCGTAGCTGCTACCAGTACCCCTTCCCGTTACTCTTTGTTGACCGGTGAATATGCATGGCGTCGTCCTGATACCGATGTGGCAGCAGGAAATGCCGGTATGATTATCCGCCCGGAACAATATACTATGGCAGATATGTTTAAAAATGCGGGATATACTACTTGTGCAATCGGTAAATGGCATTTGGGGCTGGGAGATAAAACGGGCCAACAAGACTGGAATGCTCCGCTTCCTGCTGCTTTAGGGGATTTAGGGTTTGATTATCATTATATCATGGCAGCAACAGCCGACCGTGTTCCGTGTGTATTCATAGAAAACGGTAAAGTGGCAAATTATGATCCTTCTGCTCCTATAGAGGTTAGTTATAAACAAAATTTTCCGGGTGAGCCTACCGGTGCTGATCATCCCGAGTTGCTCTATAATCAGAAACCGAGTCACGGACACGATATGTCTATTGTGAATGGTATCAGTCGTATCGGTTTCATGAAAGGCGGTGGTAAAGCTCTTTGGAAAGATGAAAATATTGCCGATTCTATTACTACGCATGCCATTGACTTCATCAAACAGCATAAAGATGAGCCTTTCTTTATGTATTTTGCAACCAATGACGTTCATGTTCCTCGTTTCCCGCACGACCGCTTCCGTGGAAAGAACCCGATGGGTGTACGCGGAGATGCTATTGTACAGTTTGATTGGTCGGTAGGCCAGATTATGGAAACGCTCGACAAACTGGGGCTGGCGGAAAATACATTGATTATCCTGTCCAGTGACAATGGTCCTGTGGTAGATGATGGTTATGATGATAAAGCAGAAGAGTTGTTGAACGGGCATAGTCCTGCCGGTCCGTGGAGAGGGAATAAATACAGTGCATTCGAAGGAGGTACCGCCGTTCCTGCTATCGTGCGTTGGCCCAAGAAGATTAAGGAAAATCGTGAGTCGGATGTCTTGATGTCACAAATTGACTGGATGGCGTCTTTGGGGGCATTGGTCAATGCCAGACTTCCAAAAGGTAGTGCTCCTGATAGTTACAATCGCATCGGTAATTTGCTGGGAACAGATGATGAAGACCGTCCTTGGGTAATTGAGCTTGCTTCTAATCACGTGTTGTCTGTTCGTACCAAAGACTGGAAATATATTGAGCCGAATGATGGTCCTGCAATGATACAGTGGGGACCTAAAATTGAAACCGGTAATTTAAGCACTCCCCAGCTTTATGATATGAGGAAAGACATAAATGAACGCGCTAATGTGGCATCACAGCATCCTGAGGTAGTATATGATATGCAGAATATACTTCGCAGAGTACGTAATAAAACCATAAAGATGGAATAATAAAAAAAGAGAGGCGGTTCAACAGTAAGCCGCCTCTCTTTGATATATAGCAATTTCCTTTTATCCTCTATTTGCTCTTTTACGTTCCAGTTCATCCAAAATTACTTTACGCATACGCATACTTTTTGGAGTTACTTCTACATATTCGTCTTCTTTGATATATTCCAGTGCTTCTTCCAATGAGAAGATTACGGGTGGAATGATACGAGCCTTATCGTCCGAACCTGATGCACGCATATTGGTCAGTTTCTTTGATTTGGTCACATTGATGACCAGGTCATTTTCATGAACATGTTCGCCCACTACCTGACCTGCATATACTTCATCCTGCGGATAGATAAAGAATTTACCGCGGTCTTGCAACTTGTCGATAGCGTAAGCAAAAGCCGTACCGCTTTCCATTGCAATCATAGAACCGTTGCTACGGCGTTCGATATCACCTTTGTAGGGTTGATATTCTTTAAAACGGTGTGCCATGATCGCTTCTCCCTGAGAAGCTGTCAATACATTGGTGCGCAAGCCGATAATACCACGTGAAGGCATATCAAATTCAATATTGACACGATCTCCCTGAGATTCCATGGAGGTCATTTCACCTTTACGGCGAGTTACCATATCAATCATTTTGCTGGCAAACTCTTCGGGAACACTGATCGTGAGTTCTTCTATCGGCTCACATTTCACTCCGTCTATTTCTTTGAAAATAACCTGCGGCTGTCCTACCTGAAGCTCGTAACCCTCACGACGCATTGTCTCAATCAAGACAGAGAGGTGTAATACACCACGTCCTGATACTATCCATTTACCGTCTTCCAATTCGCTTTTGCGAACGCGCAATGCCAAGTTTTTATCCAGTTCCTTCATCAAACGGTCGTGGATGTGGCGCGAGGTCACAAATTTACCTTCTTTACCGAAGAAAGGAGAGTCATTGATAGTGAATAACATACTCATGGTAGGTTCGTCGATGGCAATGGGTGGCAAGGGTTCCGGTTTTTCGTAATCGCAGATTGTATCTCCGATTTCAAAACCGTCCACACCGATAATGGCGCAGATATCGCCCGATGATACAGCATCGGTTTTTTTACGTCCCAATCCTTCGAATGTATGTACTTCTTTAATTTTAGACTTCACCATCGAACCATCACGTTTTGCCAAAGTGATATTCATACCTTCTTTCAATGTTCCGCGATGAACGCGGCCCACAGCGATACGTCCGGTATATGATGAATAGTCCAGAGAGGTAATCAACATTTGTGGAGTACCTTCCAGTTGTTTTGGAGCAGGAATATGTTCGATGATAGCATCCAGCAATGCTGTCAGGTTATCGGTCGGAGTTTTCCAGTCGGTGCCCATCCAGTTATTTTTGGCAGAACCGTAGATAACCGGGAAGTCCAGCTGCTCTTCTGTGGCGTTGAGGCTGAACATCAAGTCGAACACCATTTCATATACTTCTTCCGGGCGGCAATTGGGTTTATCGACCTTGTTGACTACCACTAGCGGTTTCAAACCGAGTTGTAAAGCCTTTTGGAGCACAAAGCGAGTTTGAGGCATCGGGCCTTCAAACGCATCTACCAACAGGATACATCCATCGGCCATATTGAGTACACGTTCCACTTCACCACCGAAGTCGGCGTGTCCCGGAGTATCAATAATATTGAT
>OHQQ01001136.1_pt1 | contig 13004 bp, 8 predicted proteins | sample 1578211 | NCBI WGS metagenome assembly OHQQ01 (sample SAMEA3879539, study PRJEB24766) | human gut metagenome | biome: human-associated habitat; feature: feces | place: USA | collected 1985/1987
GGTAGTCGCCGACTTACATGAAACCCCTGAGGAAGAAATTCCTTGGGGGTTTGTTTTTTTGTGCGTGTGACTTTCCGTTAAAATGGCCTAAAAAATCACATGGATTTGTGAATGTTCACAAACTTTGCCTGAACCCCTTGATTTTCTATAGGGGGGGGGGGTATGATAAGATGCGAAAAGTACCTTGTCAGCAAAACAGAAAGATCAGCAAACCAGTCGGAAGGCTGTGACGCAAGGCGGAAGGCCCAGTGTGGGCCGCCAGCTGCACTTTGCTCTGTGCAACCCTCTTCGACTATGCGGAAATGTGCCAGCGCCCCCCAAAGGGCAGTCGGTGCGGGGTTATGGAGAAGTTTATGGGAGTAGCTTTTCCGGGAACCACGATCGCCTTGCCCTTGAGAAGCGGCAGACTAAAGCATAGATAGAGAGGGCGAGCACCCCTAAAGTACAAAACGCAAAGCGTTGTACCAGCCATTTGGCTGGTGCGGCGCTTTTTTCTTTTTGTCGGGTGCTTTTTGTGGAGAAACTGGGAGTATTAATGACTGACAAAGGAGGATTTTTATGAAAAAACGGCTTATCAGCCTCTTACTGGCGTTCAGTATGATGCTGACATTCCTGCCTGCGGGGGCAGTGTCGGCATTTGCGGAAGAACCCATTGACTTATCCAAGGGAACGCTCCTGCACAGCGGCGATATCATTACGGATAGCGGACCGTATCAACTGAAGGGACCATACACTCAAGGAATCACGATCAATACGACAGGCTCTGTGGTGATCAATGTAACCGGAAATGTGACAGTAACCGCTCCGGAGAATGGTAGGAATTTTTATTTTATCACGATCGAAAAAGCCGACAGTGTAGCTATTAATGGCGATGCTCAATATCCTGTTATTGTTAACGGTGGCAGTGTGATTTTGAATAAGGGTGAAAACCTCACTGTAAACGGTGGAAAATATATTTGCAATGGTCGAAATCCTTATTCCTCCGCTTTCACTCTCTCGAATGGCATCAATCAGGTAGAAAATGTTACGATTGAATCGAAATACGATGCCATTGATGTTACGTATAACTGCGATAGTGCTGTTATCAGAAATTCAAATATTACAGCGAGCAATTCTGGCGGTGCTCATGAGGGATGCATCGTATGCCGTACTACAAATGGTACGATGGATTTGGATCATGTTACCGTACATGCGCTGAAAGGAAACGCACTTGAGTTGATTTGTGGAACGATTACCATTGAGGATGGAGAATATACATCCGATGTGGGAAGTGCTATTCATACATACCCTGAAAACGATGATGCTATCGACCTTACGATTACAGGTGGAACCTACAAATCAATATCCACCGATTATACCGTCGCGCGTCTTGGCTGCTACGACGGACACAAAGGAAGCACTATAAAAATTCACGGAAGCACGTTTATTGGTGGCCGGTTGTTGTGGTTTCATGATGCGAGTGCCGAAACGTTGACGATTGACGGAAACACCACCCTCCAAAGCATAGGAGGTACGCGTGATGCAGTTGTTGTTGAACACGGTCAACTGATTTTTAACTCGGGTACCATTGAGGTTTCCGGTGGTTCGGAGCGCGCGGCACTTCGCACCCGTGATGAGGGCGAAGCCATTGTAGATGGCGGCACGTTCAAGGGGGCAAAGTATGACATTTATGAAGAAAACGATAACCGCAGAGTGCCTCCCTGCCGCGTTCAGCTGAAGAATGCAAATTTTGATGATAACGTTTGCAATGTTTATCTTCAAAAAGATCGACAAATTGATGTGGCCCAGAACTACACCGGTCAAGTGACGATTGAGTGTGCAGACCCCAGTGATGGCCGTCAGCTGACCAAAGATACAGAAACAAATTATCAGAAGGATCTGAACCTGACGAGTGCGAATGCGGGCTATCTGGTGGGCTACAAAACCAAGGGTGGCAAGGAATATCGCTGCCTTTCCAAGGAAGTCGGCGTGACCATCAACGGTCTGAAGAGTGAGATCAAAGCAGAAGACTCGGCAGAGTTTACCGTGACCCTTACCTATAAGGACAGCACCGGTACCGGTATCCTGACCTTTGGTGACAAGAACAGCGAGATCGAATATAAGGACGAACACGACAAATTCGTGCCCATGCCGAAGGACGGCCTGCCCATTGACAAGAATGATTATGCGTTCCGCATTACCCCCAAAAATGCCGGCGAGCAGAAGCTGACCGCTGCTGTGGTGCGGGATGATGTGAAGCTGGGCACAGCGGACAAGGACTATACCGTTGCAGGCCGTGTTCACACCACTGTGACCATTGAGGGCCTGGAGAATGCCGTCATCAAGGAAGGCGAAAGCAAGGACTTTACCGTAAAGGTTACCCCCAATGACGATGCCAATCTGGGTGAGGCATTCATCGACTTTGGCGACAAGAACAGCGAGATCGAGTATAAGGACGAAGAAAGCGGCGAGTACAAGCCCATGCCGGAAGGCGGCCTGCCCATTGATCTGGGCGATGTAAAGGAACAATATGCGTTCCGCATTACTCCCAAGGAGACCGGCAAGCAGACCCTGACCGCTGCTGTCAAGCAGGGTGAGAATGAGCTGGCAACGGACGAAAAGGACTTTGTTGTGTCTGAAATGCCCATCCTGACCTTGAAGGACGGCGTTATCACCAGCGTAACAGTGCCCGGCAAGAATGGTGCTGACCCCGAGGATATCACCGAGATCGTTAAAAAGAATGCCAACGAGGACGGTTCCTTTCATGTCCCCGAGGGTGCAACGGTGAGTGTTGCATTTGATAAGGATGCTTTTGCAGACAGCGGTCTGAAATTTGGCCACTGGGATATCACCGGCCTGGATGATCCGAACGCTTATCAGGATAAGGAAAGCTTTGCCTTTGAGATGCCTGCAAAGGCCGTGACCCTGAAAGCCATGACACAGGATGCATCCATTGAAGATGACAAGCCCGATATCGTTGGCCCCATCGTGATCGGCACTACTGTTGTTGTCGGCGGTGCAGTGCTGGGCTATCAGGCCTATTCTCTGGGCGCTGAATTTGCAGGCAAGCTGATGGCTCTGCCCTACTTCCCCAGCAACCGCAGCGCCCTTGCCATGATGCTGTGGGAGGATGCAGGCAAGCCCATGCCCGAATCTGAACTGCTCTACCCCGATGTCGGGCAGGAAGAGCGGGATATGGACCTGCAGCATGCCGCCCGCTGGGCCATGGAAAACGAGCTTATCCCTGACCTGAACGATGAGGGCACGGCTCCGGAAGAGATGAAATTCTATCCCGACAACGCCGTAAGCAAGATCGATGTGCTGAATGCATGGCAGAAGGCACAGGAGCTCAAGCAGAATGCCTGAGCAGCCCTAAACCAACCCCCACTTGGCCTGTAAACCGCAATGCGGGCTGAGTGTTCCAAAATTCCCAAAGTACAGAAGCGCTTCATCCTCTCCCGGATGAGGCGCTTCTGTGCTTTCCGGAACTTTTTTTCCCGGCACCCCTTGCATCCCGCCCGCCGGTGCGGTATGCTTAACCAATAGAGCATTGCAGAGGGAGGGAGACCCCGGATGGACATGGAAGAGATCCGCTACCTGTTGGGCGGCACGGTATTCGCGCGGGCCAAGGCCTACACGGACCGGATACAGGATCTGAACTGCGAAGTGGCCGGGAACGGCGTGCGCCACCTGAGCGCCGACGTGCGCGGCGGCGGGCGGAGCCTGTACCAGACCCAGGTCTGGCTGCGGGAAAATGGCAGCTTTGTCAGCGCCAGCTGCTCCTGCCCTTACAACGAAAACGGCGAGGGACCCTGCTGCAAGCACATCGGCGCGCTGCTGATGTGGGACAGCGAGAGTCAGGGCCTTTCCGGCAGAGCGCCGCAGAAGCCCTCGGAGAGCCCGGAGAGCATCCCGGGCGTGGTGCGGGGCACGGCCAACCTGCAAACGCCCCAGCCTGAGGAGCAGCCCCGCAGGGACAGCTATGCCTCCAGCCTGGAAATGCTGTTCGGCAAAAAGTGGCGGGGCGAGGAACCGGAATCTGACTACGAGGCACGGCGGCTGCTCCGGGCCTATCAGGAGGGAGCACTGGCCGAGGTGGACGGCGTGACCGGCCACGCAGAGCTGCGCCCCCATTCCGCAGAGCTGGAACCGGAGCTGACCCTGCTGCCCGGGGAGCTGCCCTGGCTGCGGCTGCGCATCTCGGCAGACGGCGGGCGGCAGTATGTGGTAAAGAGCATCCCGGACCTGCTGCGGGCCGTGGAGAAGCACGGTTTCATCAGTTACGGCAAGGCGCTGGAATTCCAGCACAGCTGGGAGGCCTTTGCCCCGGAGGCACAGCAGCTGCTCCGCCTGCTGCGGCGGCAGCTCAGCGCAAAGGAAGGAGCCGAGGCGGCCCTGCGCAGCTACGGCAATGCGCCCCGCAACGGGCCTGCCGGGGGCATCCCGCTGAACGGCGAGATCTTTGACGGTCTGGTGGCCCTCTATGCCCCCACCGGCAATCTGGGCGGCTACACCCTCAAGACCGGCATCCCGGCCCTGACCATGCGGGTGGAAAAGCGCCGGGGCGGCGTGGAGGTGTCCGTGACCCCCGCGTTGGGATGGAAAACGGGTTTAGACAACGACTATTTATACAGTGAGGATACGATTTGGCAGCTGGACCGGGCCGAAAGCGCCCGGATGCGGCCCGCCCTTGAGGCGCTGTGCGGCAAGAGCCTGTTCTTTACCACCGGGGATGCCACCGCCTTTTGCAGTTACGTCCTGCCGGAGCTGGGCAGCAGGGTGACCATTGAGGACCCCGAACGCCTGCTGCTGAATCAGATCCCGCTGGAGCCGGTGGTGCAGTTTTACCTTGACGCGCCCACGCGGGAAACGGTGCGGGCGCACCTTGAATTTCTGTACGGCGAGGACCGCGTCACACCGGAGGAACCGGGGCCTGCCGGTCTGCTGCGGGATGCCCGCGCCGAACAGCGGGCCGGGCGGCTGCTGGGGCGGTATCTGGAGCCGGGGCCAGACACCATGGGCAACGGCCTTGCCGCCCACTACGATGCCTATGAGGAGGATGAAGTCTACCGCTTCCTCGATGAGGGCATCCCGGCCCTGCTGGCCGAGGGCGAGGTCTACCTGACCGATGCTTTCCGCAGTATGCAGGCCGCACCGCCGAAGATCTCGGTGGGGGTGTCGGTGCACGGCAGCGTGCTCGACCTTGAGGTGGACACGGGGGAGTTCCCGGTGGGGGAGCTGAAAGCCCTGCTGAGATCGCTCCACCAGAAAAAGCGCTACCACCGCCTGCGCGATGGCCGTCTGCTCCGGCTGGACGATTCCATGGAGGTGCTGGACGAGCTGAACGAGACGCTGGAGCTTTCCGGGGCCAAACTGGGCCAGGCCCACGCCCGGCTGCCCCTGTACCGGGCCCCCAGTCTGGACTGGGCGCTTTCGGGGCAGAACGGCATCCGCTTCAACCGGGACGATGCCTTCCGCCAGCTCAGCCGGAGCTTCCATGCGATAAAGGACAGCGAGTATACACCACCCGCATCTCTACAAAAAGTTTTGCGCAAATACCAGCGGGACGGCTACCGCTGGCTCCGCACGCTGGATGGCTACGGCATGGGCGGCATCCTTGCGGATGATATGGGTCTGGGCAAGACGGTGCAGGTGCTCAGCTATCTGCTGGCCCTCCGGGAGCAGGGCGGGAACCCCCTGCCCAGCCTCATCGTCTGCCCGGCCTCGCTGGTGCTGAACTGGGCCGAGGAATGCCAAAAGTTCACACCGGAGCTGAACTGCGTTGTGGTGGACGGGGATGCCGCCCACCGGGCCCAGCTGGCCGAGCAGTGGGACGGGGCCGACGTGGTGGTGACCAGCTACGACCTGCTCCGCCGCGACGAGACCCTGTACGAGAACCAGAAATTCTACGCCTGCATCCTGGACGAGGCCCAGGCCATCAAGAACCACACCACCCAGAAATACAAGGCGGTGTGCGGGGTGAACAGCCGTGTCCGCTTTGCGCTGACCGGCACCCCCGTGGAGAACCGCCTGGGCGAGCTGTGGAGCATCTTCTCCTTCCTGATGCCGGGCTACCTGCCGCCCTACAAGAGCTTCTGCAGCCGGTTTGAAAAGCCCATCACGCAGGAAAATGACCCGGCGGCGGTGCGGCGGCTGAACCAGCTCACCGGACCGTTCATCCTGCGCCGGATGAAGTCCGAGGTGCTGAAGGAGCTGCCCCCCAAAACAGAGAATGTCTACCGCATCGAGCTGGAGGAGGAGCAGCGCAAGCTCTACCTTGCCGCCGTGGTGGATGCCCGGGAGAAGCTGCGGGCCGCCAAGCCAGAGGACAAGATGGCGGTGTTCGCCGTCCTTATGCGGCTGCGGGAGATCTGCTGCGACCCCCGGCTCATTGCCGACAACTGGACAGGCGGCAGCGCCAAGCTGGATGCCTGCATCGAGCTGGTCACCAGTGCCGTGGAGAGTGGGCACCGCATCCTGCTGTTCAGCCAGTTCACCTCCATGCTTGAGCTGCTGGCCAAGCGGCTGGACGCGGAGGGCGTGAGCCACTTCACCCTGCAGGGTTCCACCCCCAAGCCGGTGCGTGCCGAGCTGGTGCGCCGCTTCAATGGCGGCGAGGCCAGCGTGTTCCTGATTTCCCTGCGGGCAGGCGGCACCGGCCTGAACCTGACCGCCGCCGATATCGTCATCCACTACGACCCGTGGTGGAACGTGGCGGCCCAGAATCAGGCCACCGACCGTGCCTACCGCATCGGCCAGCAGAACCCGGTGCAGGTGTACAAGCTCATCGCCCAGGACACCATTGAGGAAAAGATCGTGGAGCTGCAGCAGGCCAAGCAGGATCTGGCCGAGACCGTCACCGGCAGTGCGGATGGTGCCATCCTGCGTATGAAGCCGGAGGAGCTGCTGGATTTGTTGGAGGGAACCGAATGATGCAATACGCCATATTTGCCCGGCCTGTCGTGACCATTTACGACCTGCCCCAGACCACCAAACAGAGCGAGGCGGGCCTTGTTTCCACCATCGGGGACGAGGGCCTGTACGGTCAGGCCTGTCAGGTGCGCACCGCCCCCGGCGGCGTGACTGCCGAGGGAGTGCCCCTCTCCCCGGAGGTGGCCGAGGTGGTCACCTTTTACGGCTACCACGGCTTTGTCCGGCGGGATGCACTGAAATTTGTCAGCGAGGATGCGCTGCGGGACTATCTGCCCCAGCCGCTGGTGCTGGTGGGCCGCGCCACCGATGTGCTCAGCCTGCCCAAGGTGCAGGGGGTGCGGATGCTGGAGCTGGAGCGGGGCTGCCTGCTCTGCCGCCTGCCCGAACCGCCCGAGGAAGCCGAGGCCCACACCGGCTGGGCCAAGGTGGCCCTGCTGGATGGCCGCACCGGCTATGTCCGGGACGTGGCGCTGGAGCCGGTGCGGTTTGAGATGACCGCCGTGTTCTCCCAGCGGGAGGGGCTGGCCTTTGATGACGCGCTGGCCGAGGCCCGGAAGATTACCGCCGGGGAGCTGGTGCCGCAGGCACTGCAGGCGTGGTACGACGGCAGCGAGGAAGCGTTCCGGGATGCCGTCTGCGCGCAGGCGAAAAAGTATCTGGGCACCGAGTACCGCTGGGGCGGCAAATCGGGCCGGGGCATTGATTGTTCCGGCCTTGTCAGCAGCGCCTATATGCAGTGCGGCGTGCTCATCTACCGGGATGCCAGGATCGTGGAGGGCTGGCCCATGCACCAGATCCCCTTTGCAGACAAAAAGCGGGGCGATGCCCTCTATTTCCCCGGCCATATCGCCCTTTACCTCGGCGAGGGCCGCTACATCCACTCCACCGGCGCGTCCGCCAGCGGCGGCGTGGTCATCAACAGCCTTGACCCCGCCGACCCGCTGTACCGGGAAGAGCTGGTCAAGAGTCTGTATGCGGTGGGGAGTGTGTTCTAAAACGACCAGGTGCGGCTCTGTACAACCTCTCAGTCGCGTGCTTCGCCGCGACAGCTCCCCTAGTAGGGGAGCCCTTGGCAGGCCGTCGCGTTTTCGTGGTCTGGCGCTTCGCTCCTGCTTGCTCTGCTGACGGCAGGAGTGCGTTTTGGAGCGTCAGCGATCATTGCGAAAAATGAATCCTATGCCAAGGCCTCCCCTATTAGGGGAGGTGGCATCGAGCGATAGCGAAGATGACGGAGAGGTTTTGCTTACGGGAGAAACCTCTCAGGCGCTGACGCGCCAGCTCCCCTAGCAGAGGAGCCAAGTTTTCGCTGCGGAAAACGGGAGCTTTGTGGCAGAAATGATTTACATAGAAGCTGTTAAGAAAGGACATGAACGATGAAAGTCTTTGATCTACATTGTGACACCCTGAGCGAGCTGCGGCGCGCGGAGATGCGGGGCGACGGGCAGACCTTTGCCCGCAACAACGGCCACATCGATCTGGAAAAGCTGGAGAAGGGCGACTACATGCTCCAGTGCTTTGCCGCCTTTGTGAATCTGGCCGACCCCACCCCGGGCGCGGACCCGCTGGTGACGGCGCTGGAAGAGATCGACGTGTTCAAGCGGATGATGGAGCGGTATTCCGACAGGATCGCCCCTGTCTACCGCCCCGAGGATATCCGCAAAAACGCCGAGGCGGGCAAGATCAGCGGAATGCTGACCATTGAGGAGGCCGGCTGCTGCAAGGGCAGTCTGGGCGTGCTGCGCCGGATGTACGAGCTGGGCGTGCGGATGATGACCCTGACCTGGAACCACGAAAACGAGCTGGCCAGCCCCAACGTGGTGCCCGGCAACGGCCCCATCTGGCCCTGTATGCCCAACACCGAGACCGGCCTGAAGGAGAAGGGCTTTGAGTTCCTGGCCGAGATGGAGCGCCTGCACATCATTGCCGATGTGAGCCACCTGTCCGATAAAGGCTTCTGGGACATTGCAGAGCACAGCACCCGCCCCTTTGCGGCCAGCCACTCCAACTGCCGCGCCCTGGCCCCCCACTGCCGCAACCTGACCGATGAGATGATCCGGGTCATGGCGGAAAAAGGCGGTCTGGTGGGCCTGAACTACTGCGCAGGCTTTCTGGATGACCAGCCCAGCCCCGACCTGTGCCGCAGCACCACGGCCCTGATGGCCAAACACGCCGCCCATTTCAAGCAGGTGGGCGGCATTGAGATCATCGGTCTGGGCAGTGACTTTGACGGCATCGGCGGCAAGCTGGAACTGAGCGACTGCTCCAAAATGCCCCTGCTGGCCGATGCCCTGCGGAAAGAGGGCTTCACCGAGGATGAGGTGGAAGCCATCTTCTTCCGTAACGCACAGCGTTTCTTTGAAAACAACCTGTAATCACCGTTGGTATCAAAATCATCATTGCAATCGTTGATAACATTGGTGAAAAAGAAAAGTTAGCAACGATAACAACGATATCAACGATAATAATGTCTTAACGGTAAGGATAAAGTATAACGGAAAGTATAGAAAAGTTGAGGGATTCCAGATGGATCAGAATATGACATTGGAAAAGCGCATTGCCGCAGAGCTCTATTCCTATCAGGGCAGGATGAGCGTTTTTGTGGACGACCTGCGCGGCAGCACGGTGGAGATCGGTGCCGACGAGGAGTTTGAGACGGCCTCCACCATCAAGGCGTTCATTCTGGCGGTGCTGTATCTGCAGGCCAGCCGGGGCAGGGCTGACCTAGAAGAGGAGATCACCTACGAGGCCAGCCAGTTCGTGGACGGCTCCGGGATGCTCCGGGCCCTGGGCGTGGGGGCAAAGCTCAAGGTGAAGGACACCGCCACCATGATGATCATCTGCTCGGACAACATTGCCACCAATATGATCATCGATTACCTGGGGCTGGACACCATCAATGCCTGCATCCGGGAATTGGGCTTTGGACACACCGTCCTGCACAACCCCCTCCACTTTGACCGCTACGACAAGCTGGGCACCACCACGCCCCGGGACTACGCCGCCCTGTTTGCGCAGGTGGCAAAGGGTACGCTGGTCAGCAAAGAAGCCAGCGCCGCCATGCTGGGCATCTTCCGCCAGCAGCACTACAACACCATGCTGACCCACGATTTCCCACAGTTCTATCTGGACTGCGAGGAGACCGGCGAGCCGGAGCTTATCTGGGTGGCCAGCAAGAGCGGCAGCATGAACGCCTGCCGCAACGACGGCGGCATCATCCACACCCCCTACGGCGAGTATGTGATCGTTCTGATGAACAAGGAGTTCCATGACATCATCGAGTACAACGACCACCCCGCCATGGTCTATGGTGCGCGGGTGTCCCGGATGATCCTGGATCAGATCCTGGCCTGCGAGGGAAAGCTGTATCTGAAGTAAACCTCTCAGGCGCTTCGCGCCAGGTTCACGCTGCGGTGACGGAGAGGTTTCGCAAAGAAGTACATAAGGAGTAGGAAAGTAGAACGAATGGAAATTACATTATCATTGCCAATGCTGCTGTTTCTGATGCTGATGACCGGGTTTGCGGGCTTTGTGGACTCGGCGGCGGGCGGCGGCGGTCTGATCAGCCTGCCCGCCTACCTGTTTGCGGGCCTGCCGGTGCATTACACCTACGGCACCAATAAATTCAGCGCGGCTTGCGGCACCACCTTTGCCACGGCGCAGTTCTTCCAGAAGGGAGCCATGAACATCCGGGTCGGCCTGCTGGCGGCTGTGGGCAGCTTTGTGGGCAGCGCACTGGGCTCCCACATCGTGCTCCTGCTCAGCGATCAGGTGCTGCGCACCATGATGCTCATCATCCTGCCGGTGGCGGCGGTGCTCATCCTCTGGCGGCGGGACCTGCCCGACGAGAACCGGGACGACGGCACCCTGAACGCCAAAAAGGCGGTGCTGGCCCTTGCCATCGGGCTGGGCATCGGCCTGTACGACGGCATCTTTGGCCCGGGCACCGGCACCTTTGCCATCATTGCCTTTACCACCCTGATGGGCTTTGACCTGCGCACGGCGGGCGGCAACGCCAAGGTGCTCAACCTTGCCAGCAACTACGCCAGCCTGGTAACGTATCTTTCCAGCGGGCTGGTGGTGTTCTCCATCGGCATCCCCTGTGCCATCAGCGGCATTGTGGGCAACCTGCTGGGCTCCCACTTCGCCCTCAAGAACGGCGCAAAGTTCATCCGCCCCATGATGCTTGTGGTGCTGGTGCTCCTGCTGGGCAAGATCGTCTCGGACGCGGTGCTGTGAACCAACAAAAAAGAGGAACTGCCGGGAAAGCAGTTCCTCTTTTTGATTGGGTAAGATCAGAAGGTGAAGCCCTCATCGAGGAAGGCCAGGCCGAACGCGCCGGGGCCGGCGTGGGTGCCGATGACGCAGCCGATCTGGCGCACAAGGGCCTCGTTCCGGCTCAGATTCTCCTGCAGGTAGGTCTGGATGGGCTGCACCTCGCGGGGGGCGAGGGTGTAACCGGCCAGCGCATCGGCGCAGGTGCTGATGCCGCCCAGCTCCTCGATCTTCTTGAACAGGGCAACGTAAGCGCCGGGCAGGCCCCGGGCCTTGCCCGCCATAACGACCTTGCCCTCCTTGATGGTGATGAGGGGCTTGATGCCCAGCATCCCACCGGCTACGGCCACGGCGGCGGGCAGGCGGCCGCCCTTGCGCAGATACTTCAGGTCGTCGATGACAGCCACCAGATGCAGATGCTCCTTGGCGTGCTCAAGGGTGGCGGCGATCTGCCCGGCAGTCTTTCCGGCATCCCGCAGCTGAACAGCCAGCCGCACCAGCAGGCTCTCGCCCAGGCAGACGTTCTCGGAATCCACAAAGAGGACATTGTCCACATTGGCCATGTCTGCGGCCAGCCGGGCGCACTGGCAGGTGCCGGACAGCGCATGGGAGAGGAAGATGCCCACCACTTCGTCCCCGGCGGCAGCCGCCTCAAGGAAGAAGCGCTGGAACAGCTCGGGGCTGGGCTGGCTGGTGGTGGGCAGCTTGTGGCAGCGGGCCATCACGCCGTAATACACGGTGGGGGTCATATCCACGCCGTCCCGGAGCACGGTGCCGTCCTCCAGGGTGACGTTCAGGGGGATGACGGTCACGCCCAGCTGCTCGGCTTCAGCGGGCAGGATGTCGGATGCGGAATCGGTAAGAATGCGGATCATAGTAATACCTCCAACGGGGCCAAGAACGGATAACCCGACCAAATCAATCAAAAAGTCGTATAGGAATATACCAGAGACGACGGAAAATGTCAATTGTTTGAATCAATATTTCTTCGTATTTTCGCAATTCCGCTCCGTTTTCTTGCACAAACGGGCCGGAACATGATACAATGGGCATCAGGCATTGCGGGGCGGTGCGCTGTGCGCCCGAAGCAGCGGAACAGCGCACCCCCAAACGGAGAGGGGACGGGGAAGATGTCAGAACAGAACCGCCGCCTGCGGGCGGCAGGCATCGCGGCACTGGCCTGGGCCGGGCTGGCGGCGGTCTGGTGTGTGCTGGTCCCCGGCGGGGCGGCAGAGCTGCCGCAGGGCGTGCCCGGCACGCTGCGCAGCCTGCTGGTGCTGCCGCTGGCCGAGGAGCTGATGTTCCGGGGGGCGCTGCTGCGCCTGCTGCGGCCGCTGGGGGAGCACCCGGCAAACCTCTGCCAGGCTGTGCTCTTTGCGGCCCTGCACGGAACGCTGACCGAAAAGTGCTACGCGCTGGGCATGGGGCTCATTTTCGGGTGGGCCGCAGAGCAGACCGACAGTCCTGCACCCGGGGTGGTGCTGCATATCCTGAACAATGGGCTGGTGCTGGCCCGGGCGCTGGCAGAAAGGGGAATGGGATGACCGACTATGAGCTGATGGGCGCTGCGCTGGAGGAGGCCGCACGGGCCGCTGCGCTGGGCGAGGTGCCCGTGGGCGCGGTGGTGGCCCGGAACGGCGAGATCATCGCCGCCGCCCACAACACCCGCGAGACCGAGAAAAACGCCCTCCACCACGCCGAGCTGCTGGCCATTGACGCGGCCTGCAAAAAGCTGGGCGGCTGGCGGCTGTGGCAGTGTGAGCTGTTCGTTACGCTGGAGCCCTGCCCCATGTGCAGCGGCGCCATCATCAACAGCCGCA
>OHQQ01001175.1_pt1 | contig 12681 bp, 10 predicted proteins | sample 1578211 | NCBI WGS metagenome assembly OHQQ01 (sample SAMEA3879539, study PRJEB24766) | human gut metagenome | biome: human-associated habitat; feature: feces | place: USA | collected 1985/1987
GGTTTCGTCTTTGACTGCCGCGCTGTGAACAACCCCGGCAAGTACGAGCGTTACAAACCCTTCACGGGACTGGACGAACCCGTTATCCGCTTCCTGGAAGACGACGGCGAGATAGCCGTATTCCTGGAGCATGCCTACGCCCTTGTCGACGCTTCCGTGAAGCGCTACATGGAACGCGGCTTCACCAATCTGTCTGTCTGCTTCGGCTGCACCGGCGGACAGCACCGCTCCGTATATTCGGCACAACACCTGGCGGAACATCTGCACAAGAAGTTCGGCGTGCAAGTGAACCTGATACATAGAGAACAGAATATTGAACAGACGTTTAAGGCCAAAGTTTAATGTGCTAATGTGAGAATATGCCAATATGAAAGCCATGATTTTCGCCGCCGGCCTGGGCACCCGGTTGCGCCCCTTGACGGACCACATGCCCAAGGCCCTCGTTCCCGTAGCAGGAAAGCCCATGCTGGAACGGGTGATACTGCGGTTGAAGGAAGCAGGATTCAACGAGATAACGGTCAATATCCACCACTTCGGGGAGCAGATTATCGACTTCCTCCGTGCCCACGACAACTTCGGCACGGAGATTCACATCAGCGACGAACGCGGCATGCTGCTCGACACCGGAGGAGGCATCAAAAAGGCACGCCCCTTTCTGGACGGACAAGAACCTTTTCTGGTGCACAACGCGGATATTCTGACGGACATTGACCTTGCAGGTCTCTACCGCCACCATCTGGAGAGCGATGCGGAGTCTACCCTGCTTGTGAGCGAGCGCAAGACTTCCCGCTATCTCCTTTTTGACGACGACTACCACCTGCACGGCTGGATAAACAAGTCCACCGGAGAGGTGAAACCGGCAGGCTTCGACTACCGGGAAACGAAGTACCGGGAACTCGCCTTCGGAGGTATCCACATCATCTCCCCCTCCCTCTTCCGCCTGATGGACGATGGGCAGTGGAACGGCAAGTTCTCCATCATTCCTTTCTACTTGTCCGCTTGCACAAAGGTGCACATACAAGGCTATCCGCTGCAAGGATTCCGCTGGTTCGACATCGGCAAACCGGAGACACTGACGCAAGCGGAGGAATACTACAAACAAAAATAACAAGTAATGTAAAGCAGCCTAACATTACTTGTTAGCTCCCTTTACATTACTTGTTATCAAATCAACCTATGTACCATAGATTATCTATGGTGAAACTACGCCAACGCCAGTATCAGCAACTGAGCCGTCAGCACCCGCAGGAACATAGCCAGCGGATAGACTGTGGCGTATCCCACCGCAGGGGCATCGCAGGATGTCAAGTCCGAGGAATAGGCCAATGCAGGCGGATTGGTGTTAGCTCCGGACAGCACACCTATCAGCGTATAGTAGTTCAGCTTCCAGAAATAGCGCCCCATGAATCCTGTCACCAGCAACGGAACGACCGTGATGATGGCCCCATAGCCAATCCACACATAGCCGCCTTCGTAGATAATGGTATCGATGAATCCCTTTCCTGCACCCAACCCCACGCAGGCCAGGAACAAGGCGATACCGATTTCGCGTATCATCAGATTGGCACTCATCGTCGTGTAGGTTATCAGCTTATAACGGCTGATGAGGATGGAAACCACCAACGGTCCACCGGCCAGTCCCAGTTTCACGGGTTGGGGAATGCCGGGGAACATGAACGGCAGACTGCCCAAGATACATCCCAGGGCAATACCCAGGAAGATAGGAATCAAGTTGGGATGGTTGAGACGCTTCAGCGAGTTACCCAGCACCTTCTCCGCATGACTCACGGCAAGCTCACTGCCTACAATCGTCACACGGTCTCCCATCTGCAACTGCAAGTGGGGAGTTGCCACCAGATCCACGCCCGAACGGTTGATACGGGTGATGCAGGCACCGAAGTTGTTACGTATCTTGAGCTGAGACAGAGACTTGCCGTTCAGTTCCGGCTTGGTGATGAGGATGCGGCGTGAAATCAAGTTCTTGTCCTCCCGTTCCCACTCCACCGAAATTTTTCTTCCGAAGAAGGCAACAATGGCCTCCACATCTTTCGGGTTGGCAATGAACAGAATTTCATCCTGCATGTGCAGCACCGTATCGGCATTCGCCAGTTCTGTTTCCTGACTGCCGGTGTGCCGGATGCGGGAGATGACAAACGCACGGTTCAACAATGGTTTCACATCTCTGATCCGCTTGCCGTCTATTGCCTCATTGCGTATCTCTACCGATATGGGACGCACGGTCAGCTCCTGCAGATGACCCAGCCCGTGCTCGGCATCCTCCTCTTCTTTTTGGGTATTAATCCGCATGAAAATCTTCAAGGCTAGCAGCGCCAGGATGCAGCCCACCACACCCAGCGGATAGGCAACGGCATATCCGAGTGCGATTTCCGGAGCATCCACCCCGTTGAGGTCACTGTTTGCCTGCTGGGCAGCACCCAGACCGGGGGTATTGGTCACGGCTCCGGACAAGATACCCACCATCGTAGTAACGGGGATTCCAGTGGCAAAGTGCAACACAATGGTGATAACCACGCTGAGGAAGACGGAAAGCATTGCTACCATGTTCAGCGTAAGTCCACCCTTCTTGAAAGCGGAGAAGAATCCCGGTCCCACTTGCAGACCGATGGAATAGACAAACAGTATCAAGCCGAACTCCTTCAGGAAGTGCAGCAGATGTTCGTCGAGGTTCATGTCGAAATGTCCGAAGACAATGCCCACAAACAAAATCCAGGTGACACCCAGCGAGATGCCTGCCACCTTCAACTTGCCCAGCATGATACCGAAGGTGATGACCAGGGACAGAATTAGGACAGAGTGTGCCACTCCTCCGCCCCAAAGGTTGGGATAACCCTCAAAGAGGTTTCTTAATAGTTCCATAGTTTCTATCTTTAGTTTTTACTTTTCAGCCTTATTGTTTAATTCTTAATTCTCTATTTAAAAAGTGTATCCCCACAGAAATCACTTCTCCGGGGATACGCATTTCACACATAAAAAATAACTACTATTATAAAGGCATGTTGCCGTGCTTTTTCGGTGGATTGCTCTGATTCTTGTTGTGCGCCATCTCCAATGCCTGCACCAGCTTGTAGCGGGTGTCACGCGGCATGATGACCTCATCTATGAGGCCACGCTCGGCGGCGCGGTAAGGGTTGGAGAACTTGTCTTCATACTCCTTGATAATCTCCTGCTTCTCTTCGGCAGAGGACTTGCGGTAGAGGATGTTCACTGCACCCTCGGCACCCATCACGGCGATTTCCGCCTGCGGATAAGCCAGGTTCACGTCGGCACCCGTCGGTTTGCTGGACATCACGATGTAGGCGCCGCCGTATGCCTTGCGGGTAATCAGCGTTATCTTGGGCACGGTGGCCTCGGCATAGGCATAGACAATCTTGGCGCCGTGGCGGATGATGCCGTTGTGCTCCTGCATCGTTCCGGGCAAGAAGCCGGGAACATCTTCGAAGGTTATCAGCGGGATGTTGAAGCAGTCGCAGAAACGGATGAAGCGTGCCGCCTTGTCGCTGGCATCAATATCGAGCACACCCGCCAAATAGGCAGGTTGGTTTGCCACGATACCTACCGAACGCCCGTTCAGACGACCGAAACCGATAACGACGTTCTTGGCAAAGTGAGGCATCACTTCGAAGAAGTACTGGTTGTCCAGCACCGGTTCGATAATATCTTTGATGTCGTAAGGCATATTGGGGTCTTCGGGAATAACGGTCTGAAGTGCTTCTACCTGGCGATGAATATCATCCGTACAGGGGGCAAGGGGAGCATCCTCCATATTGTTGGAAGGCAAGAAGCTCAACAACTCGCGAATACTCATCAGAGCTTCCTCTTCATTATTACACATAAAGTGAGTGACACCACTCTTGGAACTGTGAGTATAAGCGCCACCCAGTTCTTCTTTTCCTACCTCTTCATTGGTCACCGTCTTTACCACATCGGGACCGGTAATAAACATGTGGCTTTGCTCTTTCACCATAAAGATAAAGTCGGTCAGTGCCGGAGAGTAGCAGGCACCACCCGCACAAGGACCCAAGATGGCAGAAATCTGAGGAATAACACCCGAAGCGATGGTGTTCTGATAGAAGATAGATGCATAACCGGCAAGACTGTTCACACCTTCCTGAATACGGGCACCGCCCGAATCATTCAGTGCAATAACAGGCGCACCGTTCTTCAGGGCAAGTTCCTGCACCTTGACAATCTTGGCTGCATTGGTTTCACTCAGCGAACCACCGTGTGCGGTGAAGTCGTAAGCATACACAAAAACCAGGCGGCCGTCTATCTTTCCGTAACCTGTCACCATTCCATCTCCGGCAATCTGTTTTTTATCCATACCGAAATTGGTGCAACGGTGGTTCACCAACTTATCCAATTCATTGAACGTGCCTTTGTCAAGGAGCATTTCAATACGTTCGCGGGCAGTCATCTTGCCCTGTGCATGCTGCTTCTCTATCTTGTCCACACCGCCACCCAGCGATGCCTTTTTGTCCAGTTCCTCAAACCGGCTGTATATTTCTTCTCTTGTCATGGTTCTTTCAGTCTTCTTTTATGATATCCAATATTATCAACTCCTGATTGGCATTGACGGCATCGCCCTCCTGCACCAGAATATCCTTTACGACACAATCCGAACTTACTTTGTAGTTGCTCTGCATCTTCATGGCTTCCAGCACTACCACGATGTCTCCCGCACTAAGGCGGTCTCCCTTTTGAACGGGGATTTTAACGACCTTACCCGGCATGGGTGCAATAATCCGATCGTCTTGTTTCTCTTCTCCACCCTTCTTCATGCGCAAGTACTTGGTCTGCGTATCCACAATATCTACGTGATAAGAGCGATAAAACATATTCACGTCATAACTCTTACCACCTTCACCGCGAATCAACTCGGCATTAAACGAATTGCCATCGTGAAGAATGGAGCAACTTCCGTTCTCTGCCATCACAATATCCACATCGTATGGTTTTCCATCGATAAGGAACTGTACCTTATTACCCTCTTTGCTCACCAAAGTTACATCGGCGATGCGGTCTCCTATATGTATTTCCATATTTCTTTTCCGTTTGTTTAGATGCGTAATACTCCCTTCTGCAAACCGAACTCACGCCAACGGCTGATGGGACGACCGTCGGGCAACTGTGAACTCTTGTTTTCTTCCAGATTCATCAGATAATCGATGTAAGAGGCAATCATGGCAATATTCTCGATTTCTTCGTTGTTGCCATTACTGCGCAACAGCATACGGGAATTCTTCTCGATAAACAACGTATTATATTCGCCTTTTACAAAGTCGGGCGTATGCATGATACGTTTCAAATAACTGAGATTAGTCTTCAGTCCGGTAATTTTATATTCATAAAGCACTCGGCGCATACGCTCGATGGCATATTGACGGGTGGTGGCCCACACAATCAACTTACCGATCATGGGATCGTAATAAATAGGTATCTCATACCCTTCGTACACATAGCTGTCTATACGGACACCGATACCGTTTGGTTCAGTAAGCTGCTTGATAATACCCGGCGAAGGCATGAAATTGTTTTCCGTGTCCTCGGCACAGATACGGCATTCGATGGCGTGGCCGCGCTGAAACAGCTCTTCCTGTCTGAGATGCAACACCTCATCATTGGCAATACGGATTTGTTCCTTTACCAAGTCCACACCAACTACCTCCTCCGTAATAGGATGTTCCACCTGAAGGCGGGTATTCATTTCAAGGAAATAGAAGTTACGGTTCTTGTCCACCAGAAACTCAATGGTTCCTGCACCCGAATAGTTCACTGCCTTGGCTGCGGCAACTGCCTTTTCTCCCATCTCCTTACGAAGTTCGGGAGTAAGAAACGGTGAAGGACTTTCTTCCACTATTTTCTGGTTACGACGCTGAACAGAACATTCGCGGTCGAACAGATGAACTACATTGCCATGATTATCACCCAGAATTTGAAATTCGATATGGTGAGGTTCTTCCACAAACTTCTCCAGATAAACAGTATCATCTCCAAAAGACGACATGGATTCCGAACGGGCAGTATTATAAGCTTCCACTACCTCATTTTCATTATGAATAAGACGCATACCCTTTCCGCCGCCGCCCATTGAAGCCTTCAACATCACAGGATAACCAATCTCATTGCAAATGCGGACTGCTTCCTCAGCACTCTGTAACGGCTGTTCCGTTCCGGGAACGACTGGTACACCGGCTGCAATCATACGTTTACGGGCAGCAATCTTATCGCCCATCGCCTCCATTGTCTCGGCAGCCGGACCGATAAAAATAATACCTTCTTCCTTACAACGGCGGGCAAAGTCTGCATTCTCGGATAAGAAGCCATAGCCGGGATGAATGGCATCGGCATGATGCTGCTTGGCAGCTTTGATAATATTATCTATATTCAGATAACTATCCTTGGAAGCGGCAGGGCCTATCAGACAGGCTTCATCTGCATACATTACGTGCCGCGCTGTGCGGTCGGCTTCCGAAAAAACAGCCACAGTGCGAATGCCCATTTCCTTACAGGAACGCATTACACGTACGGCTATCTCGCCACGATTGGCGATTAGAACCTTTTGTATCATAATCCTTCTTTTTACCTAAAACGGTCGCAAAGTTAGCTTTTTTTTGCACAAAAACTAAAAAAGTGTGCTTAAATATTGCGCCAATACACGCGCATGATTCTGCTCCTGATTCTTCGAAGCATAAAGGAGTGTAACCTTTTCATAAGGTTTTATCCTATCAATGAACGTTTTAACAGCATGTGAGCGTTCCAGTTCCTTTTGGTACATATCAGCAAAGGCTCCCCATCTTTTTTCGACATCAGCATGAAACCATTTACGCAAATCATTGGAAGGAGTCAGTTCTTTTGCCCAATAATCGTATTTCAGATACTCCCGTTTCATACCTCTGGGCCAAAGACGGTCAACCAATACCCGATAACCGTCATTGGACGAAGGAGTCTCATATACCCTTTTAATATTAATTTGAGTCATAGTCAGTTTTTTTAGGTTTAATGGCTATAACCCTTTTTGGATAGAAATGTTCACTGATTATAAGATAAGTTCATAATCGCTGACATCAAGCCAACGCCCGAACTTCAGTCCAACCTCCTTAAAATGAGATACTTTTTGAAATCCCAGCTTAGTATGTAAAGAAGTACTGTCTTCATTCGGTTCCGTCAGACAAGCTATCAGTGCATGGTAACCCTCCCTCCGGCATTCTTCTATCAAACGCATCATGAGTTGGGTTCCCATACCTTTCCCCACACAATCGGGAAGAAGGTAAACAGTTGTCTCCAGCGTATGTCCGTAGGCCACACGCTGTTTCCAGGGATGAGCATAACAATACCCCACAACTTTTCCGTCTGATTCACAAACAAAATAAGGATAATGAGCCGAAATCCCGGCTATCCGACCACGCATATCCTCTTCGCGCACAGGCTCAATATCAAATGTAACCACACTATGTATTACATACTCATTATAAATAGCCGCAATCGCTTTAGCATCTTGTAATTCTACCCTTCTAATCATAACGGTATTTATTTAAAAACACAGGCAAGATATAAAAAAAAAGCTATCTTTGCAAACAGAAAACAATATTAAGAATGAAGATTCTCTGGATAGACCTCAACTGTTCGTATGCTCACTCTTCACTGGCACTCCCTGCCTTGCATGCACAAATGGCTTCGGACACCTCTGTGGAATGGGATATAGTATCCGCTACCATCAATGAAAATGTAGGGATGATTGTCGATGAAATCTATCGCCGCCGGCCCGACATACTTGCAGCCACCGCCTGGCTGTTCAATCACGAACAACTGATGCATATCACTTCCCGCGTAAAGGCATTACTGCCGGATGCCTGTCTCATTTTGGGCGGTCCCGAGTTTTTGGGAGATAATGAAGAGTTTCTGCGTAAGAATCCTTTTGTCGACTGTGTATTCAGAGGAGAGGGAGAAGAAGCGTTTCCGCAATGGCTGGCATGCCGGAAACAGCCTGAGAAGTGGAACACCATTCCGGGGCTCTGCTATCTGACCGCCGAAAAAGAATATAAAGACAACGGTTTAGCCCGCGTACTGAACTTTTCCGGCCTCGTTCCTCCCGAAGAAAGCCGTTTCTTTAATTGGAGCAAACCTTTTGTCCAGTTGGAGACCACACGCGGTTGCTTCAATACTTGCGCCTTTTGCGTAAGCGGAGGAGAAAAACCGGTGCGCACACTGTCCATCGAAAGCATACGCCACAGACTGCAAATCATTCACAGCCACGGCATCAAGAATGTACGTGTGCTCGACCGCACCTTCAACTATAATCCGCGCCGCGCCAAAGAACTTCTCCGACTTTTTCTGGAGTTCTCACCCGACATCTGCTTCCATCTGGAAATTCATCCCGCCCTGTTGTCTGAAGAGCTAAAAAAAGAATTGCGACAATTACCGGCAGGACTCCTTCATCTGGAAGCCGGTATTCAAAGTCTGCGTGAACCCGTTTTAGAGAAAAGCCAAAGAATAGGCAAACTCTCCGATGCATTGGAAGGATTGAAATTCCTGTGCTCACTATCCAATATGGAAACCCATGCCGACCTGATTGCCGGACTCCCGCTTTATCGCTTGGATGAAATATTTGAAGACATATATACCCTTGCGGGGTACCGCGCCGGAGAAATCCAATTGGAATCTCTTAAGCTATTGCCCGGAACAGAGATGCGCCACCGGGCAGACGAATTAGGTATCCGCTACTCTCCCCTTCCGCCTTATGAAGTATTGCAAACCGGAGAAATCAGTGTAGGCGAACTGCAAACAGCACGCAGACTGTCCCGCTTGCTCGATGCCTTCTATAATACTCCCGCGTGGCAGGAACTGACACGGGAACTCATACTGAACGACAGGCGTTTTCTATATAGATTTCTGGCTTATCTGACAGAAGCCAATCTCATTGACCAACCCATGAGTCTGGAGAGACGCGGATTAGTTCTATATGAATATTGCAAACAATATTATCCCGACTATCGGACACAAGCCTCCATAGCATGGATAGAAGCAGGCATGTCACTCAAGAAACTTCCGGCAGAACACGTGAAAACCAAGCGGCAAATTCCACCCGAACATTGGGAAGTGATCTATGGCAACTATAAACCCGAACTACGCCTCTGCTTCCTGCCTGTAAGCACCGACACGGAACATGGTTATTGGTTCGGTTTCGAATCGGAGATACAAAAAATAGCACCGGTCTTCAAAGCGCGGACCTAAAGCAGGCTACACCTTATTATATATAGACATAAAACCGACTTATTTATGACTCAAATCATCGAAATACTGGAATACAAGCCGGAATATCTGGAAGCCACCCGGAAATTCCTGACTCAACTGACTACCCGACCCATACAACTTACAGAAGAAGCCTTCAGGCATACACTCGCGTCAGCGAACAGCCATCTCTTCTTCCTGCTGGATGACAAAGCGGTGGCAGGAATGCTGACCGTCGGAATCTATCATTCCCCCACCGGCGGAAAAGCATGGATAGAAGATGTGGTGATAGACGAAGCTTATCGCGGAAAAGGACTCAGTAAGATGTTGGTGCGCCACGCCATCGATTTCGTGAAATCGCAAGGCATCCCCGCGCTGATGCTGACCTCCAACCCTAAACGGACAGCCGCCAACAAGCTGTATCAGACAATGGGATTTGAACAGAAAGAGACCAATGTATACAGAATGAATTGCTAATCTTAACACGATATAAACCAAGAAAGCATGAGAATCAGAAAAACAACCCTCAATGACCTGGAGCCGGTAATGGCCATGTATGACTATGCACGCAAGTTTATGCAAGAGCACGGCAATCCCAACCAATGGATAAACGGCTATCCCTCTGAGGAATACATCCGCCGCGAAATAGCCGACGGACACAGCTACATATGCGAGAATGAGCAGGGAGAGACGGTAGGAACCTTCTGTTTCATTGTCGGAGAAGACCCTACCTATGCGGTTATCGATAATGGCAAATGGCTGAATGATGCCCCATACGGTGTGATTCACCGCATGGCCTCCAACGGGAAAGAGAAAGGAATTGCAGACCAATGCATCCGATGGTGCTTTGAGCAGCATCACAACATACGCGTAGACACACATCATGACAACTATGTAATGCAAAACATCTTGAAGAAAAACGGTTTCGAGGAATGCGGAATTATCTATACACACAACGGCAGTCCACGTATCGCATACCAAAAAAACGTATAAAAAAACAATAAAACACACATTTAATACTATGAAAACATTTTATATTATATACTTGCTACTTGCCTGCCAAAGTATCATCACCGGTCTTTCAGCACAAACAGTCAGTGGGAAATTAGTAGATGAAAAAAACGAACCGATGCCATACGCCAATGTAGTACTGCTATCACTCCCCGACTCTGCCTTTGTCAGCGGAACAATAAGCGGAGACGACGGAACATTCAGCCTGAGTGCAACAGCACAACCTCAGATAGTACGCATTTCCTCTATCGGATACACCACCATATACAGACCGGTGAATCCTGCCGACATGGGGATTGTCCGACTGACAGCAGACACACACCAACTGGGTGAAGTAACCGTAAAAGCCGACTTACCCAAAATGCGTCTGAAAGGCGATGCGATGGTGACTACAGTTGCGGGCAGCGTATTGGAAAAGTCCGGTACAGGCAACGACCTGCTCGACAAGATACCGGGTATCTCGGCTGAAGAAGGAGCAGTGAATGTATTCGGAAGAGGAACAGCGGAAGTCTACATCAACGGAAGAAAAGTGAGAAGCAGCTCGGAGCTGGAACAACTCTCTTCGGACAACGTAAAGAGCGTGGAAGTGGTACGCAACCCGGGAGCACGCTACGACGCTTCCGTAAAAGCCGTTGTCCGTATCCTCACCAAAAAGGCACAAGGCGAAGGATTCGGTTTCGACAACCGGCTCGTGACTCGCAACCGCCGCACGTATGGCTGGACCATCTATGACCAGTTCAACTTCAACTACCGGAAAAACGGTTTCGACCTTTCCGGCACTTTATTCGGCGGCAAATTGCGAGGCGGGAACAACCAACAGATTGTCATTGACACCTATTTGGACAAGTTATGGCAACAAAAGATGGATGCCACATACGCCAAGACAAAACGCAGCAACATAGAAGGCACGCTCGCCATGAGCTATCAGTTCAATGAAAAACATTCGATGGGAATACGCTACAACATAGACCGTTACATGTCTACCCATGAAGACTGGCGGTATCTCACACAAGTGTTGTGCGACAACCAACCTTACGAGAACAGCTCCAGCCAAATGATTATCCACAACCCTTCCACCACTCACAACCTGAACTATTACTACAACGGACAGGCAGGCAACTGGAATATCGACTTCAACGCCGACGGCCTATGGAGCCCTACCAAAGAGATACAAAACACAACGGAAATCATTAACGAACACAATGAAAACCATATCAATACCCTGAACGAAAACAACAACACGCTTTATGCTGCCAAGTTGGTACTCTCACATCCTCTGTGGCAAGGGAACTTATCGTTCGGAGGTGAATACTCTCATACCAAGCGCACCAACCTTTATCTCAATCCGGAAGGTATCCTTGCCAATGACGACAGCGAGATAAAGGAAGGAGCCGCCTCCATGTTTGCAGACTACACCCGTTCCTTCGGCAACGTAAGCATACAGGCAGGCATCCGATACGAACACGTAGGCTTCGACTATTACGAGAAAGGCAAACACATAGATGTACAAAGCCGTAAGTTCGATAACATTTTCCCTTCGCTGAACATCAACTTCCCCATCGGAAAGACACAAGTGCAGCTCAGTTATGCAGGAGACATCACCCGCCCTTCTTATGACAACCTGCGGAATAGTACTTATTATGCCAACCGCTATACTTATCAGACAGGAAACCCTTTCCTAACTCCGACCATGACGCAAAACATATTACTGGCTGCCTCTTACCAATGGCTGAATGTCTCCGTGGGATACAGCCGCGTGAAAGACGACATGATACAGATATCAGAAAACTATTCGGAAGAGAATCCCACCATCTCGTTGATGAAAGTGGTAAACACCGAATCCTACGACCGCATGACGGCATCACTGACAGTGGCGCCCACCATCGGGCTGTGGAAACCGCAGTTCACGGCAGAGCTCTACAAGCAGTGGTTCTCCATCAAAACCCACAACGGCATAAAGTCACTGAACAACCCTGTCGGTACATTTGTCTGGCGCAACAACTTCTCGCTGCCTGCCGGTATACTGCTTGATATAAACGCCGTTTACACCACCTGCGGCCACAACCAGAACATATACCTGCAAAAAGATGCGTGCAATGTGTCGCTGGCTCTATACAAAGCATTCTTCAATAACCGGCTGAGCATGCAGCTGCAAGCCAACAACCTTTTGGAAACCGACGATGCGGACATATTGATATACAGCGGAATACGCACTATGAGCGATTATATAACCCAGTTCCGACAGGTAACTCTCACCTTGCGCTACAAATTCAACGCCGCAAAGAACAAGTATAAAGGAACAGGAGCCGGACAAAGCCAAAAGAACCGTATATAAACAACGGACATGGCTCCTTCCGGAAAGCAATAACATTATCGGTGTGACTGATATAAGACAAAGAAAGGAAATGCTCCCTTTCACCA
>OHQQ01001188.1_pt1 | contig 12582 bp, 10 predicted proteins | sample 1578211 | NCBI WGS metagenome assembly OHQQ01 (sample SAMEA3879539, study PRJEB24766) | human gut metagenome | biome: human-associated habitat; feature: feces | place: USA | collected 1985/1987
GATCAGGCTATGGTCGATGCTTCCAGCGTCATTCAGGGCTACATCAAGAAGGGCTACACCGTGACCGGTGAGACCTATGAGGAACTGGGCAAGGCAATGGGCGTTGATGAGGCTGCTTTTGCCGAGACCATGAACACCTGGAACGGCTATGTTGAGGCCAAGAACGACCCCGACTTTGGCCGCACCAGCTTTGCAAACAAGCTGGATACCGCTCCCTACTATGCCATCAAGGTCACCGCAGGTGTGCATCACACCATGGGCGGCCTGAAGATCAACACCAACACCGAAGTCCTGAACGAGAACGGCGAGGTCATCCCCGGCCTGTTCGCAGCAGGTGAGGTGACCGGTGGTGTCCACGGTGCAAACCGCCTGGGCGGCAATGCCGTGGCTGACTTCACTGTCTTTGGCCGCATTGCAGGCGCAGCTGCAAGCAAGTACGCTGCATGAAACGCCTGAAAAGCTGGCAGAAAAATCTGATCTTTGCGGCCGTGGTGCTGGCCGCGGCAGCACTCCTGTTCGTGCTGTACCGTGCCAACGCCCCCAAAGCGGAGCCGCTGGTGGCTGTGGTCGATTTCGGCGACGGCATCACCGAAACGATCCCGCTGGCCGAGGACCACGATTATCTGTATGATGTGGGCGATTACATCGTGCATCTGCAGGTAAAGGATGGTGCCATCGCCTTCCTCGACAGTCAGTGCCCGGACCATGTGTGCGAGCAATTCGGCTGGCTGAGCGAGCAGGATGCCTGGGCCGCCTGTGTCCCCGCCGGGGTCTATGTAACGGTGCAGGCCGCAGAAACAGAATAAAACAAAGAGGCCGCCGTGCAGGATCATCTCCTGCACGGCGGCCTGTTGTATAGGGGAAAATGTTATTTCACGTATTTGCCTTCGCAGATATTCTTGCAGCAGGCGCTGATGGGGAACCAGCAGCAATCCCGACAGATATCGGCCAGCATCTCGGGGGTGGCTTTGGCATCGATCTCCCGGATAAGGGCCTGGTAGTCGTATTCTTTTTCCTCCAGCCCGAAATACTCCACGGTCTTGCGGTCGTACCGCTTGACCTTTTCCTGTGTGTCGCACAGGTCAGTGCCCAGCTTGTTGGGGCAGCAGGAACAGAGGGTGTCGGTGGAGAAGGTGAGCTGGATCTTCGTCCCGGGCACCTCCCGCAGCTGGTGGACGACATCGTTCATGTGCTCCACAAAGGCTTCGCTGTAGCCATGGCCGGAGTAGCCCTGGGTGCAGAGCAGGTGATGCGGGCGCAGTACGATGCTCATGCCTTTTTTACCCCCGGGATCCGCTTCCGGATGTTCAGGCCCAGCACGCAGGCCAGCACAGCCTTGATGATGGCGGTGGGGATGAAGGGAAGAACGCAGGCGGAAACAGCCACAGACACGGTGCTGTGGGCGACGATCACGAACAGGATGACACCCACGATATAGTTGACCACAGTGCCCACGACAACAGCCACGGGGAAAGCACCCTTGAAAGCATCCCTGTGCTCCACGCCCAGGCCGATGATGTAGGCCATGATGGGGAAGGAGATCAGGAAGCCGCCGGTGGGGCCGACAAACTTGTCGATGCCGCCGGAGAAGTTGGCCAGCACGGGCACGCCCACAGCGCCCAGCAGCAGGTAAACAAGCGTGGCAATGGCGGACAGCTTGGAGCCCAGCACCACAGCCGCCAGCGTGATGGCGAAGGTCTGCATGGTCATGGGTACACCCAGCGGCATGGGGATGGAGATCTGTGCCATCACGGCAATGACGGCGGCAAACAGGCCCGCGTAGCAGATATCGCGCACCGAGAACTTACTGTTCTGATTCATGGTAAAAAATCCTCCTCTGATTTGATACAAACAACGTCCCGATTAAACCAGAAAGCGGCAGACAGGTCAACTTGCGATTTGCACAAAGGTTTACAATCTGTGAAAATTTGCTGAAAAGCGTTCAAACGAAATTTGGACGCTTGTGTATCCGGGCAAAATGCGATACACTACACCTATACATAGGAAAGGAATCTGACAGGCCGCCCTTCGGCGGGCCTGAATCTGATAGGAGGAACATGATGATCTGGAACAAGAAGAAGGACGGCGCGGAGAACCCGGGTGCGGAAACGCCTGCGGCACAGACAACCAAGGCTCCGGTGCTGTTTTTGCAGAAAAACTGGAAATGGCTCGTGCCGGTGGTCTGTGTGGTGATCGCGGGCGGTGTGTTTTTGTTCAAGCCCAAGAGCGCCAGCACCACAGCCGTGGACCCCAGCTATCTGGAGGCCAGCCCTGAAGTGCGGGATGTCTCCAACACCCTGAGCGGCACCGGCACCCTGAACCCTGCCAACACCTACACCGTGAAATCTCTGGTGGAGGGCAAGGTGCTCACCGGCGAGTTTGAGGAGGGCGACGTGCTGGATGAGGGGAGCATCCTCTACACGCTGGACAGCTCGGACGCTTCCACCAATTTTGAAAAGGCCGAGATCGCCATGCAGCAGGCACAGCGCAGCTATGACAAGGTGGTGGACCGCCAGTATGTGCGTGCCGAAGTGGATGGCACCGTGAGCACCCTGAAGGTCGCCAAGGGCGACGAGGTGACCAGCGGGCAGGAGGTCGCCATCATCCGCGACAGCTCCAAAATGCTGCTGACGCTGGAATTCCCCGCTGCCGATGCCGCCAATTTCAGCGTGGGCCAGACCGCCCAGGTGACGCTGGACGGCACCTTTGAGCAGCTGGACGGCACCGTGACCAGCGTGACCGGAACCGATGCCCTGAGCACCGGCAACCTGCTCACCCGCACCGTGACCATTGCCGTGCGGAACGCGGGCGGCCTGACCACCGCGCAGGCGGCCACCGCCTCCATCAACGGGGTCAGCTCCATCGGTTCTGCCACCTTTGGCTATCAGGCGGAGCGTACCCTGACCGCACAGGCTGCAGGCACTGTGACCTCCATCCATGTGCAGGAGGGCCAGACCGTTGCCAAGGACGATATCCTGATCGAGCTGAGCGGCGATGAACTGACTGAGAGCATCCAGTCTGCCTCTGAGACCCTGCGCAGCGCTGAGATCTCCCTGCAGAACCTGCAGGATACCATGGCCAACTATACCGTCACCTCTCCCATCAGCGGCACCATCATTGAAAAGGATGCCAAGGTGGGCGATGCGGTCAAATCCGGCGATACCCTCTGCGTCATCTACGACCTGAGCTATCTGGAAATGGTCATCAACGTGGACGAGCTGCAGATCAGCTCCCTGTCTGTGGGCCAGAAAGTGCAGATCACAGCCGATGCCGTGCAGGATAAGAACTATGTGGGTACTGTGACCCGCGTCTCCATGAAGGGCGCTTCCAACGGCGGTACCACCACCTACCCGGTGACCATCCGCATTGACGAGACCGACGGCCTGCGCCCCGGTATGAACGCCAACGCTGAGATCGTGGTGGCTGAGGCTGCCAATGCCCTGACCGTGCCCAATGCGGCCATCGTCCGGGGCGGCTATGTGCTGGTGACCCAGGATTCCCCCAGCGCTTCCAAGGCGGATACCACCATGGAGGCCCCCGAGGGCTTTGTCTATGTGGCCGTCAAGACCGGTGTCAGCGATGATGATTACACCCAGATCGTCAGCGGCATCCAGGAGGGGGACACCATTGGTTACGACCCCAACTCGGTCAGCAGCGACAGCTACTACTATGACGATGGCAGCGGCATGATGATCTTCTGATGGGAGGATGGAATGAGTGCTCTGATCGAATTTGATGCGGTCTGCAAGTATTACCAGATGGGTGACACCACGGTAAAAGCCGCCGACCACATCACCATGAAAATAGAAAAAGGCGAGTTTGTTGCCATTGTGGGCCAGTCCGGCTCCGGCAAGTCCACCTGCATGAACATCATCGGCTGCCTGGATGTGCCCACGGCGGGCACCTACCGGCTGAACGGCCGGGATGTGGGCAAGATGAGCCGGAACGAGTTGGCCTCCATCCGCAACGAGATGCTGGGGTTCATCTTCCAGCAGTATAATCTTCTGCCCAAATTAAACTTACTGGAAAACGTGGAGGTGCCGCTGGTCTATGCGGGCATCCCCCGTGCCGAGCGCCACCGCCGGGCCCGCGAGGTGCTGGAGCAGGTGGGGCTGGGCGATAAGCTGAAAAACAAGCCCAACCAGCTTTCGGGCGGCCAGCAGCAGCGCGTATCCATCGCGCGGGCGCTGGTGCGCAACCCGGCGATCATTCTGGCGGATGAGCCCACCGGCGCGCTGGACAGCCACACCGGCCGCGAGGTGCTGGGAATGCTGCAGGACCTGCATGGGCAGGGCCATACGGTGGTGCTCATCACCCATGACAACTCCATTGCCGTGCAGGCCGACCGCATCATCCGGCTGGAGGATGGTCAGGTGGTCTACGATGGCGACTCCCGCGCGCCGGAAGCCATCGTCCAGCCGACGCTGAACTTTGAACCGGCAGAACAGGAGGGGAACAAATGATCATTGAGACCTTCCGTCAGGCCCTCCAGAACGTGTGGAGCAACAAGCTCCGCACCTTTTTGACCATGCTGGGCATCATCATCGGTGTCATGGCGGTCATCGTCATCGTGGGTCTGGGCAACGGCATGACCCAGAGCATGCGGGACAGCTTTTCGGCGCTGGGCACGAATGCCCTGTCCATTCAGGTCTGGGGCTACGGCTCCCGCACCGCTTCGGTGGAGGATGTGTATAAGATCGCGGATAAGAACAAGGAGCTCATCTCCGCAGTCTCGCCCCAGATCGATTTCAGCAACAACACCCCCAAGGTGGGCACCACGACCTACCGCTACGGCACCAGTGTTTACGGTGTGGACGAGCACTACGCCGAGATGAAAAACTATACCCTCGCCCAGGGGCGCGGCCTGCAGTACATGGACATCAAGGACAACAAGCAGGTCTGCATCATTGGCGATTACCTCAACCGGGCGGCCTACGGCGGCAACGCGGTGGGCCAGACCATCAAGCTGGGGGCCTACAAGTTCCGGATCGTGGGCGTGCTGAACGCCAAGGTGACGGACAAGAACATGCAGCAGGGCTCCGACGATGACTGCATCTATCTGCCCTACACCACGGCCATGCGGCTCTCCAACCAGTCCAGCGCCAAGAACTTTGTTGCAATTATGACGGACGAGAGCCGGGCCAACGAGGCCAAGGCGGTGGTGGAAAGCGGCCTGTACGACCTGCTCAAGAGCGACAACGCTTATTACATCTACAGCGCCAGCGAGTGGCTGGAGGAGATGAACGAGATGATCAACATGGTCATCATCATCCTTACCGGCATTGCCAGCATCTCGCTGCTGGTGGGCGGCATCGGCATTATGAACATCATGCTGGTGTCGGTGACCGAGCGCACCCGGGAGATCGGCATCCGCAAGGCACTGGGTGCCAAGGAGCGGGTGATCCTGTCGCAGTTTGTGGTGGAAGCTGCCACCACCTCCGCACTGGGCGGCGTGCTGGGCATCGTCCTTGGCTATATCGTGTCCATGGCGGCAAACCGCATCCTGCCCATGATCTCCAGCAGCATTGATGTGACCGTCAGCCCCTCGTTCAACTCCATCGTGGTGGCCTTTGGCATCTCGGTGGGCATCGGTGTGCTGTTCGGCTATCTGCCGGCCCGGCGCGCGGCACGTCTCAATCCCATCGAGGCGCTGCGCTACGACTGAGCCCGAAGAAAGGGGAATACCTATGAAAAAACGTTTTCTCGCACTTTTGCTGGCGGTGAGCATGGCGGTGTCCATGCTGGCCATGCCGGCGGCTGCGCTGGGCAGTGCCAGCAACACGGCCGTGCAGACGTCCATCACGCTGGGCGGTATGGACGCCGGGCAGACCGGCAGCCTGGACGCCGCCGTCACCCGCGGGGCTTTTGCCCGCATGCTGGTGGCGTTCTCGGCGTACCGGGAGAGCGCAGCCTCCCAGGGGGCTGTGGGCACTCTGTATAAGGACGTGCCCGGCTCTTCGCAGTGGGCACCCTACATCCGCATTGCGGTGCAGCAGGGCTGGATGAACGGCTACACGGACGGCACCTTCCGCCCGGACAACGCCGTCACGCTGGAAGAAGCCTGCACGGCCGTGCTCAAGCTGCTGGGCTACAAGATGACAGATCTGAACGGTGCCTTCCCGGCGGCGCAGCTGAACAAGGCTCAGGAACTGGGCCTGCGCAGCCAGCTGAACAGGGCACAGGGCCAGACCATGAACTATGAGGACTGCGCCATGCTGCTGTACAACGCCCTCACGGCCAACACGGCCTCCGGCGGAGCCTATGGCAGCACCCTGGGCTTTACCGTGGCAAATGGTCAGGTGGACACCTCCACGGTGCTGCTCAGCAGCCTGAAGGGACCCTTTGTGGCGTCGGAGGGCACCCAGCTGCCCTTTGCACCGGTGAGCGTGTACCGCAACGACAAGGTGTCGGAGTCCGGCGAACTGAACAAATACGATGTGTATTATTACAGCGAGAGTCTGCAGACGGTATGGATCTATACCCGCCGCGCCGCAGGCCGCATCACAGCAGTTTCGCCCAGCGCCAGCGCTCCCACGGCGGTGACCGTGGCCGGTACCAGCTACCAGCTGGGCAGCTCGGCGGTGGCGTCCAAGATCTCGTCCTTGAACGGCGGCGGCGTGGGCGAAGTGGTCACCCTGCTGCTGGGCATGGACAATGAGGTGGCAGATGTGGTCACCGGCGAAGAGGCCGACAGCGTGTTCTACGGCGTGGTGCAGACGGCCACCCGCTCCCTTGTGGAGGACAACGGTGCCGACGTGCTGCAGCGCGTGGCAGTGATGTGCACCGACGGCATCACCCGCACGGTGAACGTGGACAAAAGCCTGAACTACCCCGCCGGCTGGATGGTGCGCATCGACGTGACGCCGGAAGGTGAGAACGTGACCGCTATTGAAAACCGGACCATCAGCGGCACGGTGAGCGCAGACGCCACCATGCTGGGCGACCATAAGCTGGCAGACGACGTGCAGATCTTGGATACGACTACGGAGGGTGTGGCTGGGACGGTTCGTCCCAGCCGCCTATCCGGGACGAAACTGAACATGCTGAATGTCCGCTACTATACGCTTAACGACAACGGCGAGATCGACCGGCTGATCCTCAACGATGTCACCGGCGACCTGTGGAAGTACGGCGTGCTGGACGATATCCGCAACATTGCGGCCAACCTGCCCTCCACCAAGACCCCTGCCACTGCAGGGGATTCTGAGGGCGAAGGCTCTGATGGGACCACCCAGGTGCTGAAGGACCTGCGGAGCGTGCTGGTGCCTACCACCAGCGAGATCCTGTGGGGCGTCATCAACGGCGATATCCTCCAGACCGTGTGGAATAAGGTCACCAGCAGCACCGGCTCCCTGGTGAGCATCGGCGTCAAACAGCTGGCTAAGGTGGTAGGGGAGCCTTATGGCACCATCCTGAACTATGTGGGCGGCGGTGCCACCTATGTGTGCTATGTCAATGGACAGCTTACCAGCTACACCACCTCCATCAAATACCCGGTGCTGGCCGGCGGCCTGGCCGTGCGGCAGGAAGTGAACGGTTCGGTCAAGGCGATGATTCAGCTGATGCCCATGAAGATCGACAAGGTGGGTGCCGCGTCGGTGCTGTCCGGTTCCACCCGCTATGAGGTAGCGGACAATGCCCAGGTGTACCTGTGGTACAAGGGCCAGTATTATGCCACGAAGCTGGCCGAGGTGAACTCGGACGATTACTACCTCACCGGCTGGTACGACAACTTTGGCTGCGCCGCGGGCAAGCGCGTCCGCGTGATCGTGGCCGTGAAGAAGGACTGATGCGCTATTACAGCGCCCCGCGCCGGGCACTGCGCGGGGTACGGCAGCTGCTTTATCCGCGTCGGTGCCCCTTCTGCAATGCGGTGCTGGGCAGCATAAGGACCTGCCCGGACTGTGCGGAAGAAGTGGACCGGCTGCGCCGGAAGCCCGGCATCCGGCTGGACGCATCGCAGCATTATCTGGGCGGCCTGAGCGGCGCAGCGGCACCGTTCCGATATGAGGGCTGCGTGCGGCGGGCCATCCTGCGGGCAAAGTATCAGGCTGCACCATGGACGGCGGTGGAGCTGGGCGTGGTGCTGGCAGAGCTTGCCTTTGGCAGCGAGGTCCGGATGAGGGGCGCGGAACCGGTGCCTCAGCGGGTGGAAGGTGCCCGGCTCGGCTATGACTGCATCGTGCCGGTACCGGCGTCCAGCCGCAGACGCGGGTACAATGTACCGGAACGCATGGCGCAGCCGCTGGCAGAGGCACTGGACCTTCCGCTGGAAACAAAGACGCTTGGTCCTGCCCGCCGGAAGGACCGGCAGGCAGGACTGCCCTTTGAACAGCGCCTGGCCAATGTGGCCGGTGCGTTCCGCGTGCAGGACCCGGACCTCATAGAGGGCCGCCGCGTGCTGCTGGTGGACGATGTGATCACCACCGGTGCTACGGCTGCCGCCTGTGCACAGGCTCTGCTTTCGGCGGGTGCGGAGAGCGTGTTTGCGGTGGCTGTGGCTACGGTGGAATTTCCGCCCATTGCCCAGCCGACCCTGCCCTTGCAGGAGGATGCGGACGAAGAAATTTAAAAAAGTTGCCGAAAAGTGCTTGACAAAATGCGAGAAGTCGGGTATACTAATCAAGCTGTGAGCGACAAATGCTTACAGATATCCGGGTGTAGCGCAGTTTTGGTAGCGCGCTTGAATGGGGTTCAAGAGGCCGTGAGTTCGATTCTCGCCACTCGGACCAAGAGGTCCAACGATTTCGCAACAGAAGTCGTTGGACCTTTTCTTTTTTTGTGCCTGCGGCAGACGGCTTTTTTGCGTGCGACAGGAGGAACGACGGCAGAAATAAAACACAAAAAATTTGTAGGATATGTAGAATATCGCGCTTGAAATTGTGCATTTCTCCCAACAAAAACCTTGAAAACGTGTCAATCTTGAGAAAAAATAACCGCCTTTGTTTACAAAATGGTTACAGGCTGGTATACTTTATGGCAGTGAAACGTGAAAAATGATGCCAGAAAAGGGAGGAGCGACCAGACCGTGAATACCGCAGCGCCAACGACCGCACATAAAAAACTGGTGGGCATTCTGCTCACCATCGTGTTTGCACTCACCTGTCTGCCCGCAGCACTGGCTGTGGACCTGAATGTGGATGCCGGGTTCTACTTCAAGCAGAGCCGGGGCGGCACCTGCACGCTGGCTTCGGCTGCCATGATGCTGCGCCGCCGCGCTTACTTTGACGGACGGACCGACTGGGTGGATGTGACTGAAAACAGTGTGCGCTCCACGGCCTGGTCCAATGGTCTGGCCCACAGCTTTACATACCGGGAGATGCAGGTGGCCTATGCGACCCTGCCCTCCAATAATCAGGAAAAGACCCAGCTGCTCATCCAGCTGCTGGCTCAGCACCCGGAAGGCATCGTCCTGTACGACCGCACGCAGCCCCATGCCGTGTTGCTGACCGATTATACGAACGGCGTGTTCTACTGTTCCGACCCGGCCGGGAACATCTCCTCCGGCCGCATCCCGCTCACCAGCTCCAGCGTGTCCATTGCACGGGCGTCCTGCTACTGGTATGTGAGCGCCGACCACAACGGCGCAGCCCTGCAGGCAGATGACCTGCGGTTGGAAGGCATGCGCTATCCGGTCAATGTGCACACCGGCAGCGGCATGGCCCTTACCGGCACCGCCAACAGCACCTCCGGCAGCACGCTGGAAGGTGTGCAGGTGGCCATCCTGGACGAGAACGACAAGATCGTGCAGTCCGCACAGGCCCAGGTGGGCGGAACCAGCTTCTCCCTCAAGACGCTGGACGACCAGATCCACTTCGGTGAGCTGCCCACGGGCTGCTACACCTACATGGTCATCGTGACCGAGTCCAGCAGCGAGACCCTTTGCTTTGCCAGCGACTTCACCGTTTCGGATGCCGCCACCAGCACCGCTACCTATTGGTCGGTGCAGGACCCCGACGGTACCAAACTTACCGACCAGACCATTACGGCCACGGCGGAAGAAACGATCCAGAGCACCCTCGGCTGGCTGTCCGGCCTGTTTGGCTGATCCCTTCTGCATGCATTTCACAGAGCCTGTCTCCTTCGGGAGATGGGCTCTTTTTTTATCCGGACAGGGAAGTTCCGGGGTAGTAATGGGCCAGGATGTCGGCAAAGTTCTGCCCTTGCTCGGCCAGTGCCTTGGCACCCCACTGGCTGAGCCCCACGCCATGGCCGTAGCCTTTTGTGGTAAAACAGAACGTACCGCTTTCATACCGGACCGTGAAGCAGGTGCTGCGCAGGCCCAGCGCTTGCCGCAGGGCCGTACCGGTGATGCGCTGCCCGCAGACCGGCAGGGCAGCAACATAACCGGCGGCGGTGTACTCCGGGGTGCCGAACCACTGCTCCGGGGCGGCAAGGTCAGCGGTGAGGCCCAGGGCAGCCAGTTGCTGTGCTGTCTGCTGTGCCGAAAGGGTCAGGGCGTACTCGTAATGGTCGGCGGCAAGGTCGGTGCTGCTGTCCACCGAAACAAGGTAGGGCAGGGCGGTGCCCCAGACGTTTTCGCTGGTCTCGGTGCGGCCATTGGAGATGGCAAAGTAGCTGGCACAGGCAGGGGCACCGTCGCAGAGCAGTACGGTATGTTCCACCTCGTCCACCAGCGCGGCCAGACGGGCATAGTTGGTCTCATAGGCGGTGCCCCAGTAGCTGCGCAGCACCGGGTCAGTCAGGCAGCCCTGCCGTCGTGCCGGGTCGGCCGTCAGCCAGCCGATACTGTCCGGTGCGGCATGGTCGCGGCAGTACAGCGCGTAGCTGTGGGCGGCAACGGCCTGTGCCTTGAGGGCCTCGTCCGGCCAGCTCACCGGCATTTCGGCCGCTACCGCGCCGATGAGATATTCCCGGCGGGACAACTCCAGCACCTGCCCGGTGGAGGCATCCTGAATCAGGAACCGGTCCGCTTCACCGGCGTAGGCAGCGGAGATTTCCGGGGCGGAAGCAGTGCTCTCCGGTGACGAAAGCGGAAGGCGGACCGTGGAAACGGCAGGCCCCAGCACCGCGCGGGTGAGGTGGTAGGCGGCCAGAGGCAGGGCGCATCCAAGCACCAGGAGCAGGGTACACAGCAGCAGAAAAGCTTTTTTCATAACGGGATCTCCCTTGCAGCGTGAAAAAGATTCTGTCTCCAGTATAAAAAGACCTGCCTGCAAAACCCTGCGAAAAAACGTTGCCCGCAAAAATGAAAGTCGTTTGGCACGGGCCGGTGAGAAGTGAACACATTGCGCTTGAATTTACTGCACAAAAGCGATAATATAAGATTATGCCCATCAGTGAGGATGGCAGGAAAGTATGGGAAAGTAAAAAATAGGAACCGGAAGAAAGGAGAGATCCCCGTGAATTTTGCACATGCAGAAGTGGCGACCCTGGACCCCACCACGATGCGGACCCTGTGCGAGGAGTACATTGCCAACAACTACATCGACCCCGAGACCAGTGAGCGTCTGGGCGTCAAGCGCGGTCTGCGCAACCCGGACGGCACCGGCGTGCTGGCCGGCCTGACCAACGTGTGTGACGTTGTGGGCTACAAAAAGGATCAGGAAGGACATGTGATCCCCACCCCCGGCAAGCTGATCTACCGCGGCGTCAACATCAACGAGATCGTGGAGGAGGCCTACCGCAACGACCGCTTCGTGTTTGAGGAAGTGATCTGGCTGCTGCTGTTCGGCAGCCTGCCTACCCAGGAGCAGCTGGATGATTTTTGCGAGATCCTGGCAGAGCACCGTGCCCTGCCAGAGGGCTTTATGGATACCATGAATGCCCCCTCCCCCAACATTATGAATAAGCTGCAGCGTTGTGTGCTGGGTCTGTACTCCTACGATGAGCACGCCGAGGACCTGACCCTGGAAAATATCCTGAACCAGAGCATCAACCTGATCGCCAGCATGCCCACCATGATGGTGAACGCTTATCAGATGAAACGCCGCTACTACGACAAGCAGAGTATGTTCTTCCATCTGCCCAAGCCGGGCCAGAGCACCGCAGAGCATATCCTGAGCACCTACCGGCCGGACCAGAAGTTCACCCACGAGGAAGCCAAGCTCCTGGATATGTGCCTGCTGGTCCACGCAGACCACGGCGGCGGCAACTGCTCCACCTTCACCACCCGCGTGCTGTCCTCCTCGGGCACCGACACCTACTCGGCCATTGCGGCAGGCATCGGTGCCCTGAAAGGCCCCAAGCACGGCGGCGCCAACCTGAAAGTTATGCACCAGCTGGATTACATCCTGGCCAATGTGGAGCACCCGGAGGATGACGGCGAAGTGCGCGAGATGCTGCGCAAGATCATCCGCAAGGAAGCCGGTGACGGCAGCGGCCTGATTTACGGCATGGGCCACGCGGTGTACACCCTGAGCGACCCGCGCGCCCAGATCCTGAAAAACCACGCCCGCAGCCTTGCCTACAAAAAAGGCTACGATGAAGAATATAACATGCTGTGCAGCATTGAGCGCCTGGCCCCGGAGATTTTTGCCGAAGAAAAGCACGGCCCCAAAAAGGTTTGCGCCAACGTGGACCTGTTCAGCGGCCTGATCTACAACATGCTGGGCATCTCTG
>OHQQ01001198.1_pt1 | contig 12502 bp, 9 predicted proteins | sample 1578211 | NCBI WGS metagenome assembly OHQQ01 (sample SAMEA3879539, study PRJEB24766) | human gut metagenome | biome: human-associated habitat; feature: feces | place: USA | collected 1985/1987
TACAAATCCTTTGTTTTGCATGTTACTTTTAGTTTATTATGATTACTTTTTAATTAAATTCTGTTGCATACAAGGCTGCAAATATAGCTTTTTTTTCACAAATCTTACTTCATACCGCGATTTTTTAACATCGGGTCTAATTGAGGCTCAGTTCCTCTGAAGTTTTTATAGAGAGTCATCGGGTCTTCGCTGTCTCCTTTTTCCAGAACATTCTGGCGGAAGAGGTCGGCTGTCTGCTTGTCGAAGATACCGTGTTCCTTGAAAGCTTCGAAGGCATCGTTGTCCAGAACATTGGCCCAGAGATAGCTGTAGTAGCCTGCAGCATAACCGCCGATGATGTGGTTGAAGTATGTGGTACGGTAGCGGGGAGCTATTTCCGGAATCAGCCCCAGTTGGTCCATCGCTTCTTTTTCGTATGCAACGACATCAAGATCTTCGGTATCAGTCAGGTTATGCAGGTTCATGTCGAGGATGGCGGCGGCCAGCAACTCGGTAGTCATGAAACCCTGGTTGAACGTTTTCTGGTTCAGTATCTTTTCAATCAGGCTGTCGGGAATGACCTCGCCGGTCTTGTAATGCTTGGCATACATTTTCAACACTTCGGGTTCGGTAGCCCAATGCTCGTTGATTTGAGAGGGGAGTTCCACGAAGTCGCGTACGACATTGGTGCCTGAAGTACCTTTATACTGGCATTGGGTCAATAATCCGTGCAGGGCATGGCCGAATTCATGGAACAAAGTTTCCACTTCGTCGATGGTCAGCAGGGAAGGAGTGTCGCCTACGGGCTTGGTGAAGCTGCATACGTTGCATACCAATGGACGTATGCTGCCTTGTTGTTCGCGGTAATTGCTCATCCAGGCACCACCGCTTTTGCCGGGACGGGGGAAGTAATCTACATAGAAGATACCTACTTGTGAGCCGTCTGCGGCTTTCACTTCAAACACTTCTACATCGGGATGATAGACGGGGATACCTTCGAGCTTTGTCAGCGTGATGCCATAGAGCTTATTGGCAACGGCAAAGGCGCCTTCACGTACGTTTTCCAGTTTGAAGTAGGGCTTAATCTCTTCTTCTTCAAGGTTATATTTCTCCTTACGGAGTTTTTCGGTGTAGTACCACCAATCCCATGCTTCCAGTTTCTCTCCTTTGCCTTCCTTGTCCATCAGCTTTTGCAGTTCGGCTGCTTCGGCTTTTGCTTTGGGGAGTGCATAACTCCACAAGTTGTTGAGGAAGTCCATCACGGCGGTGGAATTCTTTGCCATTGTATTGTCCAATACAAAGTTGGAGTAACAGTCGAAACCCAGCAGTTGCGCCTTTTCAAGTCTCAGGCGTACGATGTCGGCAATGATTTTCTTGTTGTCGTTCTTGTCATTGTTATTGCCGCGGTTGATGTAGGCCTTGTACATCTGTTCGCGTAGCGGCCGGTTGGCGGAGTATTGGAGGAAAGGCAGGCGGCTTGCATTATGGAGGGTAAACAGCCATTTGCCTTCCTGTCCGGTGGCACGGGCTTCAGCCATGGCGCTTTCGCGGAACCATTGGGGAAGTCCGGCGAGGTCTTCCTCTTTTCCTACATAAAGCTTGAAGTCGTTGTTTTCGTTCAGGATGTTGTTGCTGAACGTGATTCCAAGTGTGGAAAGCTGCTTGTTGATTTCACGCAGACAGGCTTGTTTGTCGGCCGGAAGATTGGCACCGGAACGGATAAATTTCTTATGGGTTTTTTCCAGCAGCCTTTGTTGTTCGCGGGTCAGGCCGAGAGCATCTTTCTGGCTGTAGACAGCATCCACTTTCTTGAAAAGCTCCTGGTTGAGGGAGATGTTGTCTTCATGTTCGGCCAATGTCGGAGCCAGTTTCATGGAAAGGGCTGTCAGTTCATCGGTAGTTTCGGCCTCCGTCAGGTTGAAAAATACACCGCCTACACGGTCCAGGGTGGGAGAGCTGTTGTCGAGGGCAACAATGACATTTTCGAAAGTAGGGGCTTCCGTATTGTCAATGATGGCTTGGATATTGGCGTTCTGCTCTTCTATACCTTTCTGGAATGCGGGTTCATAGTGCTCCAACTTGATTTTATCGAATGGAGGCACGCCATTGGGTGTTTGAAACTCAGTAAGGAACGGATTGCTTTCCGTCTGGGTGGCACAGGAGTACATCATACAACTTGCTGCTAAAATTAGAATACATTTTTTGAACATTGTTTTCTAAGTATTAAATGTTTAAGTATTAATTTTCAATATCTCTTAGTGATATAGCACCATATCGGATAGTGGTCTGACTCTTTGATGGAGCGGTCTACTGTACAATTGTAGGCTCTCAGGTTCTTGCTTGTCAGTATGTTGTCTATCCGGAAATAGAATCTGTTCTGGTTGTAGGAGATGCCCAGCCCCCGTCCTGATTGGGTGAATGCGTCGTCCAAATCCTGGGCGATGGTGCGGTGGGTATAGGAGATGGGGGTATCGTTGAAATCGCCGCATACAATAATGTAAGGATGCGGTGAAGCGGCTATTTCATGTGCAATAGTGTCAGCTTGCGGGGCACGGATGGCCGATGCTTCTGCCAGCTTGCGTATGAGCAGGCGTGCGCCGCTTTTCACTTTTTCCTTTTCGGGAGATTTCAGCATGTCTTCGTACACGACTTTATCGGCTTTGGTCAGCTTGTTGGACTCCAGATGATTGTTGATGAGGGTAACCGTGTCTTCCCCAATCTTGATTTCATAGAGTACCGAACCGTTGTATTCGCTGGGATAATCCAATATGCGTGACGAGAGAATCGGAAATTTAGAGTAACATGCTATCTTGTTGGTATGTCCCTTTCCGCTACCCACTGTGTTGATGCGGTGGTATGGATATGCCTTGAGTTCCCGCTCTACGTCTTTTTGCGAAAGATGCTTTGAGGATTGTACTGTGGAATATTCCTGCAGACAGAGGATATCGGCGCCACTTTCCTTCAAATAGGTCAATATCGGGTTTTTGCCATCTTGTTTGGCGGCACCGTCAAATCCCATAATGTTGTAGGAGAGCAGTTTGATACTTGTTTCCGGTAAGTGGTCTGTATGGAAGTTGATGGGCAGATAGGTGCGTATCTGCGAATAGCAGAGCAACATCCCTATTAGGGGCAGCAAAGCCGACCTATAGCGCTGGATGACCAGCCAAAAAATGAGGAAGCCGGCATTTATCATCAGGAACACGGGAAATGTCAGCCCCAGGCACGATTGCACCGGATGTGTGACCGGCTGGATGTGCGGACTATAGGCGGTGAACAGTAATAGGCCCGTAAATAAGGCATTGACCGCTAAAATCAGGAGAGCGACAAAATTACCGAGATGCTTCATTATAATAGTTGAAAATTGAAAGGTGAAAACTGAAAATAAGAGTGGCGGTTATATTCTCATTTTTCATTTTCCGTTTTCCATTTTCCATTGGTTTAACGTTTACTCGCGTCGAACAAGCTTTTCTTTTCCTCTGTAGTAAGGCTTTCGTATCCCGATTTCTTTAATTTGTCGAGAATGCGGTCTATCTCGTCGGATTGGGCTTTTTTCCGTGCGTTGTAATCATAATCTTTTTGTTTGCCAGTACCGTAGTGTACTTTCATTTTCGGCTTTCTGGGTTTGAAGTTGACGATGGAAACTAAGGTATCCAGACATTTGTTTATCCATGAGGTCAGGTCACTACCTTTGCTGAGGCTGGCGGCAAACCATACCCCTGCCAGCGCACCTCCTAAATGTGCGATGTGTCCACCGGCATTGCTGGAGGTGATGAACAGTAAATCGGTGCCTATAACGATGAGTGCCAGGTATTTCAGCCGGATGGTTCCGAACAGCAGTAGCCGTATCGGATAGTTGGGCTCGCGATAGGAGGTGGCGGCTACAATGGCAAGTACAGAGGCAGAAGCACCCAGCATGAAAGAATAGTCTGTCATGGGACGGAAATACGGGAAAATGTTATAGGCGGCCATATAGAGCAGACCGCCGCAAATTCCTCCCAGAATGTATACACCCCGGAGATGCTTTGCAGAGAAGAAACTCAGGAACAGTGCACCGAACCAGTAAAGCCACAGCATATTGAAAAGAATGTGCATGAATCCTGCATGCATGAACATATATGTCAGTAGTGACCATGGTTGCAGGATGAAGCGTATGACTGATGCCGGCAGTTCCAACCATTCGAATACGCCTGCTATGCTCCGGTTGAACAACTGGAACATGACTTCGGTTAGCGTAGTAAGTATGAATACCGCTACATTGATGTAAATCAGTTGGATATAAATGTTCCCCCTACGGAAGGTTTCTTTCAAATCAGTTATAATAGTAGCCATTTCCTCTGTTCTTTTTTCTCCAGTACATAATTAGGATAAAGCCGAATACCATACCACCCAGATGTGCGAAGTGAGCCACATTGTCTCCTGCACTGTTTGCAAATCCGGCATAAAGTTCAATCAAGGCATATCCGATAACAAAATATTTGGCCTTGATGGGAACCGGTAACGGGAAGATGAACATTTGCTGGTTGGGGAACAACATGCCGAATGCCAGCAGAATGGCGTATACTGCTCCCGAAGCTCCCACGGTAGTCATCATATTGAGATATTCCTCCATCGGGATGATGACCATGCCAGTATTTACGCTGTCATAGGCGGAAAGTACTGTCTCATAATGAATATACTGTACCACCTCCTGGATAATTCCGGCTCCTATACCGCACACCAGATAGTAGAACAGAAATCGTTTTGGCCCCCATACCTGCTCTAAAATACGTCCGAACATCCATACAGCAAACATGTTGAAAAATATGTGCGCGAATCCGGCGTGCATGAACATATATGTTATCAATTGTGCTGCATTGAAATCTTCGGCAAGGAAAAAATGCAATCCCAGATATTGGGCGAGGTCGATGCCGTAGCTTTGGGCGACGATGGTACCCAGAAACATCAGCACATTAATGATTAAAAGGTTCTTGGTTACAGTAGGTATAGTATTCATAATCTGTTGTTTCAATTCATTTTACAGTTCAAAAACAGTTGCCTGTTTTTGCTTTCTCCGGCAAAAATACGAATAAATTCTGTTCTATAACAGAAAAAGCAGATTCTATTCCTTCTTTTTCGTTGTTTTCCAATATTTTTTTAATGTTTTTATTTGATATTCAGAAATATTGCTCTATTTTTGTGGAGGTTTGTGATGAAAAGTAAAAATATCTTTTGTGTAACATATTAATTAATTTTAAGCATTATGAATAAGGCGGAACTTATTAGCGCTATGGCAGCGGAGTCTGGTTTGTCAAAGACTGATTCAAAGAAAGCATTGGATGCATTTATCGCATCAGTCACTAAGGCAATGAAGGCCGGTGATAAAGTATCATTGGTTGGTTTTGGAACTTTCAGTGTGGTGGAAAGAGGAGCGCGTATGGGTATCAACCCCTCTACTAAAAAGCCTATCGAGATTGCTGCAAAGAAAGTTGTTAAATTCAAACCAGGTACGGAATTGACAGCTGAATAAGAACAGTATACTCAACATACAAAGAGGGGACGTTTTACAAGGAGCGTCCCCTCTTTGTATGTTGAATATCTTGTGAGGCCATAAAAACAAGCCTGCTTGTTTTGTACTGATTTCGGTTTACGCTATCTTTGCACGCAGGAAAATACATTTGAATCATGAATATAGAACAGAAACTGGTATCGTCCGTCATCGGCGGACTGAAAGCGCTTTACGGACAGGATGTTCCTGCCGCACAAGTGCAGTTGCAGAAAACCAAGAAAGAATTTGAGGGACACCTCACGCTGGTTGTATTCCCTTTCCTCCGTATGTCCAAGAAAGGACCGGAGCAGACGGCCCAGGAAATCGGTGAATACTTGCAGGCAAACGAGCCTTCGGTTGCAGCATTTAATGTCATCAAGGGCTTCCTGAACCTGACCATTGCCTCCTCTGCGTGGATAGAATTGTTGAATGGCATTCATGCGGACAAGCAGTACGGTATCGTGGCTGCTACTGACAACTCTCCATTGGTGATGATTGAGTATTCTTCTCCCAACACCAACAAACCGCTTCATTTGGGCCATGTACGCAATAATCTTTTAGGAAATGCGCTGGCTAATATAGTGGCTGCCAACGGTAATAAGGTAGTAAAGACAAATATTGTCAATGACCGTGGAATTCATATCTGCAAGTCCATGTTGGCATGGCAGAAGTACGGGAATGGTGAAACTCCCGAATCATCCGGCAAGAAGGGAGATCACTTGATTGGCGATTACTATGTTTCCTTCGACAAGCATTATAAAGCGGAAGTGAAAGAACTGATGGCCAAGTTCCAAAGCGAAGGCATGAATGAGGAAGAAGCCAAAGCCAAGGCGGAAGCTGAATCTCCTTTGATGAAGGAGGCTCGTGAAATGCTGGTAAAGTGGGAGGCCAATGACCCGGAAGTACGTGAGCTCTGGAAGAAGATGAACGACTGGGTGTATGCAGGTTTTGACGAGACTTACCGTATGATGGGTGTAACTTTTGATAAGATATATTACGAATCAAACACGTACCTCGAAGGTAAGGAGAAGGTAATGGAGGGCCTGGAGAAAGGCTTCTTCTACCGGAAAGAAGATGGCTCTGTATGGGCAGACCTCACGGGTGAGGGGTTGGACCACAAGCTACTGTTGCGTGCGGACGGTACATCCGTCTACATGACGCAGGATATAGGTACTGCTAAACTCCGTTTTGCAGATTATCCCATTGACAAGATGATTTATGTGGTAGGCAACGAACAGAACTATCATTTCCAGGTGCTTTCCATTCTGCTTGACAAGCTTGGATTTGAGTGGGGAAAGAGTCTCGTACATTTCTCTTATGGTATGGTGGAATTGCCCGAAGGTAAGATGAAAAGCCGCGAAGGCACAGTGGTAGATGCTGATGATTTGATGGAAGAAATGATTAGTACTGCCAAAGAAACTTCTAATGAATTGGGCAAGCTGGATGGCTTGTCTCAGGAAGAAGCTGACAATATCGCTCGTATTGTTGGTTTGGGCGCCTTGAAATATTTCATCCTCAAGGTAGATGCCCGTAAGAATATGACGTTCAATCCGAAAGAGTCAATTGACTTTAATGGAAATACAGGTCCGTTCATTCAATATACGTATGCGCGTATTCAATCTGTAATGCGTAAGGCTGCTGAAGCCGGTATTGTAATTCCGGCTGAAATTCCTGTTGGTATTGAGTTGAGTGAAAAAGAAGAAGGCCTTATTCAGATGGTAGCCGACTTTGCTGCTGTAGTGAAGCAGGCAGGTACGGATTACAGTCCCTCTATTATTGCCAACTATACTTATGACCTGGTGAAAGAATACAATCAGTTCTATCATGATTTTAGTATTCTGCGTGAAGAGAATGAGGCTGTGAAAGTTTTCCGTCTCGCTTTGTCGGAAAACGTAGCGAAGGTAGTTCGCATCAGCATGGGCTTGCTGGGTATTGAAGTGCCGGATAGAATGTAAAAACAGCTATCTATAAAAATAATCAGCCCCGGAATGTATTGGTCATTCCGGGGCTGATTGCTTTATAATCCTTTTATGCTTTCTTCTTGGTATATTTTCCTCGTTTCGGTTTAGCTGGAGCTGATGCAGCTTTCTCGCTCTGCAATTTGATGATTTCCATGCAGGCGTCCAAGTTTAAATCTTCCGGAACGATATCCTTTGGGATTTTGTAATTACTGCCTTTATAAGCAATGTAAGGGCCATATCTTCCGTTCATGATTTCCAACTCAGGTTCTTCATCGAACTTCTTGAGGTGCTTCTTTGCTTCTGCTTCCGCTTTTTCTTTTATTAATTCCAAAGCCTCTTCCAATTCTATTTCCATCGGATCTACGCCTTTGGGAAGTGAAGTATAAGTTCCGCTGTAATAAATGTACGGCCCGAAACGCCCGGCATTGACAGTAACCGTTTTGCCTTCATGCTCACCAAGGGTACGAGGTAACTTAAACAGCTCCATTGCTTCCTCTAAAGTGATTGTTTCGATGGATTGACCTTTCTTTAAAGGAGAGAAGCGGGGTTTTTCTTCATCTTCAGCACTTCCAATTTGTACTACAGGGCCAAAACGTCCGATTTTGACGCTTACAGGCTTGCCGCTAACAGGGTCATCTCCCAATATGCGTTCTCCAGTCTTGTGTGCATTTTTGGCAGCGAGAGTACTTTCCACGGATGGATGGAAGGTTTTATAGAACGTCTTCATGATAGTCGTCCATTTTGTATCTCCTCAAATTGCTTTTCTACACTGGCTGTGAAGTTGTAATCCATGATGCTGGGGAAGTACTGTGTCAGGAAGTCAGTCACTACTGTACCTGTATCTGTAGGTAGCAGTTTTGCTTTTTCTGCTCCGGTGATCTCAGTACGGGTGGCATCTGTGATTTTGTCTTTCTTCAGAGTAATTACATTGTATGAACGTTCCTCACCTGTTTTATCTCCTTTTTCTACGTACTCACGTTGTTGAACGGTAGAGATCGTAGGCGCATAAGTAGAGGGACGACCTATCCCTAATTCCTCCAGTTTGCGCACCAAGCTTGCTTCTGTATAGCGGGGTGGATGTTGTGTAAAGCGTTCAGTGGCAGTAATGTTCTGATACTCTAACTTCTGACCTTTCTTTAACGGTGGCAGCAGATGAGTTTCATCTTCCTGTTCCACATCGTCATCATAAGATTCTCTGTATACACGCAGGAAACCGTCGAATTTCACAACTTCTCCCGTGGCACTGAAAGCCTCGGATGTATTGCTTATACTGATGGTCGCTGTTGTCTTTTCCAGTTCGGCATCTGCCATTTGAGAAGCAATGGTACGTTTCCAGATCAGGTCGTATAGTTTCTTTTCTTGTGCACTACCTTCTATCTGTGCATTTTCCATATATGTGGGACGGATAGCCTCATGCGCTTCTTGTGCTCCTTTGGTCTTGGTGCTGAAGTGGCGTGGATGTACATATTTGTTTCCCATCATATTGGTAATGGCTTCTTTGCTGCCGTTGATGGCGAGTTCCGATAAGTTTACGGAGTCGGTACGCATATAAGTAATACGTCCTGATTCATACAACCGTTGAGCTACCATCATCGTTTGTGCTACAGTGAAGCCGAGTTTGCGTGCGGCTTCCTGTTGCAAAGTAGAAGTAGTGAACGGTGCAGCCGGGCTCTTCTTTACCGGACGTGTCGTAATTTCCAGGAGCTTCTGCGCCTCAGCTTTGGTCTTAAGGCGATGTGCAAGTTCCGCCTTCATCTCAACGAGTTTTCCGTCAGTATCGGGAACAAGGAAAACAGCGGTGACTTTATAAGATGCTTCACTTTGGAAAGCATGTATTTCACGTTCACGCTCTACAATGAGCCGTACGGCTACGGATTGTACACGTCCGGCAGAGAGTGCGGGTTTCACTTTTTTCCATAATACGGGAGAAAGTTCAAAACCTACAATACGGTCAAGAATGCGGCGTGCCTGCTGGGCATTGACAAGATTGATATCAATATTGCGTGGTTGCTCGATAGCTTTCAGTATAGCGGTTTTGGTGATTTCATGGAATACGATACGTTTGGTATGTTCCGGTTCCAGTTTTAGTACTTCATACAAGTGCCAGGCGATGGCTTCTCCCTCGCGGTCCTCATCGGAAGCCAACCATACGGTATCAGCATCTTTAGCTTCAGCTTTCAGTGTCTTAACCAGTGCTTTCTTATCTTCCGGAATTTCATAGTCCGGTTCAAAGTTTTTTTCAACGTCAATGCTGAATTCTTTCTTCTTCAAGTCGCGTATATGACCATAGCTGGAAAGAACTTTAAAATCTTTTCCCAGGAACTTTTCAATTGTTTTTGCTTTTGCCGGTGACTCGACAATGACAAGGTTTTTTGGCATAAATTTCTGTTTTATAGTGGCTCCTGCCACTGAATTTGCCCGCAAAAGTAGAAAAAAACAATTGTTTCCACCTTATAATATGTGGAGAATATATTCTTTTTTAGCAAAAATGACTTTTTTTGCCACGCAATTTGTTAAAAACGAAAACTCACTCCACCCATGAAATTGATACCTTCTGTGGGATATCCCGGGTAATATTGGTAGTCTTTGTTCAATAAATTGTTTGCACGGACATAGATTGATATGCCTTCAAAGACTTCGTAGCTACCGCCAAGGTATAGATTCCCAACCGGATCTACACGCTCGTTGCCTATCTTCTCACGAGTGATGTGCTGATAACCGAGGTTGATCAGGACAGAAGAAACCGGACGAATGTCTACCTTGAAATTTGCTTCGAAAGAAGGCATGTAATAGAGTAGCTGGTCTCCGCTGTTATTTTCTGTCTTAGCAGTTTTCCAGTCACGGTAAATGCCCGAAGCGGTGAAGGAAATAATATCCTTATAGCTGTAGCTGGCTTCGGCGCCTGCATATATGTTATGCATATTTCCTTGGAGCAATTGAAGGTATGAACCGCTATAGTTCGCAATTGCGGCAGAAGCAAGATTATTCTTTAAATCCTGATATCCACCATAAATATTAAACCATAAACCTGTTACCGGACTGGTTTTGAAGCCGAGAGCGGCATTCAGCTGTTCGTAGGTGGCATCCAGTTGTGTACTACTCTGGCCATAAGGTGAAACCATTTCTAGCCTGCGGAAATCATTGGCCTGCCGTCCGCCTGTAGCTTGGGCGTAGAGAATGTAACTGTCAGAGAAGATATATTGGGCTGTCACGTCCGGTGCTACCCGGAATTTCTTGCCAAACCCGAATGCAAAATCCACGTGAGCGCCGAGACGGATTTTCCAGTCTTCGCTCTGATACAGATAATAGGGATTTAATTCCACAGAGGTATAATCTTCAAAAAGATTGTTCTTGTAGAACGTATTGTCCATGGAGAGATCTACTCCAACAAACTGCTCTTCAGAGATCGTTCCCATTGCACCGGCTTTTGTCCGTACCATAACTTCCTGTGCGTCCTGATATTGTATATCGTGTTGGCGCTCATAGAACATCAGGTTGGTTTCGGCATGAAATTGAAGCGGTAATTCTTCGCTGGTTGATTTTATTCCGAAATGTACATCACCCGACAGGAATTTCTGCTTATTATTTGTGCTGCCGGGCATGAAGTTGAAGTTGCTTAGCCCGAAGTTTCCGGCTACATTTAAGTCCATTTTCCGGAAAGCATGTACATAATCCATGCCCGCATGTGTACGGTAATAACGTGCATCCCATTTATCCTTGGAATCAGGCAGATCTAACTTGCCATCCATGCCGTTCATGTGGAAATTCAAGTTCAGTTTGTCACTGTTAGGCAGGATGAACAGATAATTGGCACGAGCGTCCAGGTTGCCGTAGTTGCCATATCCCAGACGGGCGTAGCCGCGTTTGGCTTTATCCTGGCTTTCAGCTCCTGTATACGCCTCCATGGTAGTTGCAGGAATATTTCCCGCAGGTGCGAGTGTGGCATCATATTCCACAGTCTTTTTGCTGACTGTTGGCGGCATTACCTTGGGCAGTACGTTTACTTTGGAAGCATCTATGATGTCCGGATTATATTCTTGTTCTACCACGACCGTGCGGCTCAGGGTAGTATCTTTAGCTTGCGTTTGGGCTTGCACCCAGTTCGGTATGGTTATAAGTGCCAATGCCCCGAATATATATTGTACCTTTTTCATATTTATAATTGACGAGGTTTTTACTTCAGTTTTTCTAATCTTTCATTAATCATCTGTTCGATGTCATCGTCGGCATGGTAATTCTGTTGCAGGCTCAGCAAGTATTGGCGTGCATCCAGTTTTTTATCCATTGCTACATATACATCCGACAGCAGAACGAAACTTCTTGCCAGCCAGTAAGCGTGTGGTGTGCTCTGATCAATGAAGTTGAGTATTTCCTTTTCAGCAGCAGTGTATTCACCTGCCTTATACAGTTGTTGAGCAACCAGGTATTTGGCTTCGGCCCCATAAAGTGTGCGTGTATCCTTAGCCAGTGTCTGAAGGTCGTTCATGGCTTTCTTGTCGGCGCGTTGGTTCAGATAGGCCTTGGCACGGAAATACAGGGCTTCGTTGCGTAGCTCCGGTGTCAATTTGGTTTCGGCAAGCAGGTCGGTGGCAGCAGCGATTGTTTCCACGTCATCCTGCATCAGGGCGGCACTGCGCAGCATTCCTGTTTCTGCAAGTTGGCGGCGTTCGGGAGTGGTAGCTTTTGCTTTCAACTGTCTGTAGTCATTCAATGCCTGGTCGAACTGCTTACGGTTGAACAGAATTTCCGCACGTGCAATGAGTGCTTCCTGTGAATAAGGATTATCCGGATATTCCAGCAGTTTGCCGGCATGTTCCAATACGGCGGCTTCATCTTTCTGTTCTTTGCCAATCACACAAAGATAGTAATGGGCGTTCAGGCTGAATGCGCCGTTGGGGAAGCTTTGCAGGTAACGGGTAAAGCTTGATTTGGCAGGAGCGATCTCTCTCTTCATATATACCTTTTCTGCGGCGATATAAGTCAGCGAATCTTGCTCGCTGGGTTCAAAGCGGATGACGCCCGGCATTTGGGCGGCAAG
>OHQQ01001199.1_pt1 | contig 12493 bp, 10 predicted proteins | sample 1578211 | NCBI WGS metagenome assembly OHQQ01 (sample SAMEA3879539, study PRJEB24766) | human gut metagenome | biome: human-associated habitat; feature: feces | place: USA | collected 1985/1987
CGGCAAGAATCCAGCCGATAATCGTGATAATCGCAATTGTGATAACAGCAGGTACAAAAATACCAGACACCTTATCAGCAATCTTTGCAATAGGTGCTTTTGTTGCAGCCGCGTCACTCACCATCTGTATTATCTTGGAAAGTGTTGTATCTTCTCCAACTCTTGTCGCCTTGCACTTTATATATCCTGATGTATTAAGTGTTGCTGCACTTACCTGATCTCCCTCCTGCTTATCAACAGGAATGCTCTCTCCTGTAAGTGCTGATTCATTAACTGCGGTGTTTCCTTCAATGATGATACCATCTACAGGTATATTCTCACCCGGTCTTACAACAAATACATCTCCTGTCATAACCTGTTCAACAGGGACGCATGTTTCCTGGCCATCTGCATAAAGTACCGCAGTCTTGGCAGCAAGCTTCATAAGACTCTTTAATGCATCGGTCGTCTTTCCCTTAGAGCGGGCTTCAAGCATTTTCCCTACTGTTATAAGTGTAAGAATCATAGCCGCTGACTCAAAATAGAATTCATCCATATAGTGCATCACGCCTGCCATATCACCTCTCACCTGACAGTCTGTCATGGCAAAAAGCGCATATGTACTCCACACAAATGCTGCTCCTGAGCCAAGCGCAACAAGTGTGTCCATATTAGGTGAACGATGTAACAATCCCTTAAAGCCACTTATGAAGAAATGCTGATTAATAACCATTATTATTATTGTAAGCAGCATTTGTATAAGGCCCATGGCCACATGATTTCCTTCAAGCACTGATGGAAGCGGCCAGCCCCACATCATATGTCCCATACTGAAATACATAAGCACAATAAGAAATATAACTGAAGCTATTAATCTCTTCTTTAAAACTGGGGTTGTCTTATCTGCCAGCGCATCTTCCTGCTCCTGCATTGAAGGACTGCTGTTCTTTGCCCCCTTAACTGATGCACCATATCCCGCAGTTTCCACAGCTTTAATGATTACATCTGTGGGTGCAGTTCCCTCAACACCCATTGAATTAGTAAGAAGACTTACTGAACAGCTTTCCACTCCAGGCACTTTGCTGACAGCCTTCTCGACTCTCGCCTGACACGCTGCACAGCTCATTCCTGTAACATTGTACTGTTCCATATCGCACTACACCTCCATGCGGTTAGTTGTTATTCCTGTAACTTTAAAATCAAGTCTCTCAATTGCAATTCTTATATCAGCGTCATCGATTTCTCTGTCAACTTCAATTGTTGCCTGCTTCTTCTTAAGATTAACCTGGCATGAAGCACCATCAATCTTATTAACAGATCTCTCAATACTATTCTTGCAGTTTTCACAATGCATGCCTTCAATATCAACAGTCTTGACAGCAATTACAGGATTATCAAGAATCTTCTTCTCTTCTGGAACAGTATCTCCACTACCGCCACAGCATCCGCCTTCACCTTTCATATGCTTAACACTGCTTATCACTGCGATTACTACTATTACTGCTAATATTCCAATTATTATAGCTGTTCCCATATTATGTATCTCCTTTTATAATTCTTATCGCATGAATTTGCCAATTGTCTTAACAAGCTCTTCTACTGTATCGTCCTTGCCTTCTTTAATATCACGGACTACACAGCTCTTGATATGATTATCTAAGAGCACCTTCGTAAAACTGTTAAGCGCTGACTGGGCTGCCGATACCTGATTAAGAATGTCAATACAGTATGCGTCCTTCTCGACCATTCCCTTAATTCCTCTTATCTGACCTTCAATTCTGCTAAGTCTGTTACAGAGGTCTTTATATTCCTTGGCATCGCGTTCTTTAGTCTTATGACAACAACATTCTTTTTCCATTATTCCTCCTTAGTCTGATTATTATATTCTGTGCCTGATAAACGCTTTATTATATTTATCTATTGTGGATGTAACATACCCTGGTAGGGTATATCTCATTTACATGATGTATAATATACCCTATGTGGGTATATGTCAACAGGAATTATTAATTCTTGTCATTCACTACTTAGAATAAGTCACAGCCTCACTGTTCTCATCATAATCAAACATGCCATCATTCTTCTCTTCAAGTGCCTTGATGATGTGATATGTATATTCATTATATGGCGTAGCAATTCCAAGTTCTTTTCCCATACGCATCATTGCGCCGGAGAACATATCTATCTCTGTGTGTCTGCCTGCATCAATGTCCTGCAGTGTTGAATATCTTGCTGTTGGTGGAACTGCACTTCCACGGCTTGAGTTATCTGCACATCTGCTCATATCAATGCCTTTGGCAAGAGCTACTGCTTCAACCTCTTTACGTAATCCTTCGCTGATTGCTTTCATATGCTCACTGTCTGTATAACAGCCAACACCTGCTCCAATAATAGCCTGTGGAAGATTGTTACAGATATTAAGTCTATACTTGCTCCATATCTCTTCTTTGATGTGTTCAGTCACTCTGTAATTAAGTCCTGTTCCGTCAAATAAATCTCTTATTGCCACTTCCTCTCCATATATAATTCCTATTGTAGTCTCAGGATTGAATACATATTCCTTTTCTTCGCGGTGTGACGCCACCTTTATAAGTGAATAAATGATATGTGATTTGTCTATCTTAGTAGATATTATCTCTTCACTGTCGACGCCATTCATAAGACTCATAACAATTGTATTCTCACCGACGGCTTCCCTAATATCATCTAATGCACCTGCAAGTGCGCCGTATTTTAATGATACAACAAGAAGGTCAACACCTTTTGCTTCCTCTGGGGTCAATACCTCCGGGTGGTATGTCTTTCCATTAATCAGACAGCCTTCTGCCTTAAGTCTTTCCGCTCTTTCGCCCTTTGCAATAACGCTTAAACTTATATCCTTCTTTTCTGAAAGTCCCCATATAACATAAGAGCCTACTGCTCCTGCTCCAAGTACTGCCACTGAATGTATCTTCATATACATTTTCCTCTCAATCTTTGTAATTTCTTCAAATATATATACACTTCAATTCTTTCCGCGTCAAATGCTTTTATCTTCCTACAATATCGCCCTCTTCAAAATCGTAAGTCAGCTTCTTTCCATATGCCATGACATATGCAGCACATTTCTGCTCATAGTCTGTGTGCTGCATTCTTAAACTTGCTGTTCTTTCATCAAGCTGTCTGTCCGGATATATTACTGGCAGGACATGTACCCTGAATGTGTGCAAATGTGTACTTTTAACCTGCTGTTCAACAAACAGCGAAATCACCGGCACATTAAACTTTACCGCATACAGATATGCACCTCTTTTGCATGGGCGGGGCTTCCGATAATTAAACCACATTTCCTGCTCAGGATATATAAGCACAAGTTTGTTTTCTTCAAGTGCATTCTCAATCTGATTAGGAAACTCAGTCTCCATAAACCATTTCAGGCTGCTTACGGGCATTGTGTCGGCATATTTTTGCATATACCCGACAAAACCTTTCATTGCAAGGTTAGAATCTTGATTAACAATACTTATTCTTCTGAATCCAGCTTTTCTCATTGCAAACCTGACAATTGCAGGGTCTAACGGGCTGAAATGATTGCATGTTACAATCGCAGGACCTCTGATTCCAGAAAGATTCTCAAGTCCGTCAACTTGTGTTATAAGCCCCACCGCAGAAGTCCCGGCATGAAATATAGCTTCTGCAATATATTTCTTCACACAAAAACCATATGCTGTGCGGTAATCAATATAATGTCTTAGTAATGCTTCTTTATCTTCGCGTAACAGCTTAGGGTCTCCCGGCTCAACCTTTGAATTCAACTGATTAAGGCTTACAGCCGTCCTAATATTTTCATAGACCTGCTCCCTATCACCAATCATATCTCCTCCGACATAATTTATTTTGCAGCATCACTGCTATCCTTCACGAAACCACTATCCACAACAATTCTGCTTCCCACAACATCAGAAAACTTAACCCCATCACCGTCCGCAATATTCTCAGCCCTTGCAAGAAGCTTCTTTAAATTCTCACGGTCAGCTTTCCTTTCATTATCCCCATACTGCTTGCGCTGTTTAATCAGCAACGGATAAAATCCCGACTCCGCCGCATACTGCCAGAAATACTCCTCATACGGAATCTCGCTGTAATGCCACGGCTTGTCAAACAGGTTATAATGTATCAGCTTCGGTCTTGCTATATACTCCCCGCCCTTGTTAGGCATAACATTCCATTCCTTATCAAGAAAATATATTTCTTTTGCACACATAGCATTAATATAATCCTGGTCAGGTGCAACACTGTCAAAGTGATATTCAGCCATAAGCTTTAAGAATCTGTCTGCCAGATGAGCCTGTCTTATCTTATCAAGGTTCATAAGAAGCACTCCTGAATTGACATATTCATCCCGCTCTATTCCCACTACATTTTCAATGTAATGAGCCAGTATTGTATTCTTTCCTGCAAATGTATCTCTTACTGCACCAAACATTGCATCTCCCATATCAACTGAATAAAGCTTTGCAATGTCATCATTTATTACGGTATCAGAGTCAATATACACAGCTTTATTAAGTTCTGGAAAAAGCTCTGCAATAAATAACCTGAAATATATCGTCAGTGTAAACTCGCCTGAATAAAGCCTGTTTTCCTGCCTGTCAGTAACTGTCTGTCCAAAGCTTTCAGAATATTCGTACATTTTCTTTCTTATATCAACGAATTCAATATCTATGTTTTCATAATCCTTTATCACATTACGAAGCTGAATCATCGTAATATTCTTCACATTATCGCACATAACAATAATGCGGTAACGCTCATCACAAGCCACATGTACAGCCAGCGATTTAAGGCACACTGCCAGATATGGTGCGTACTGTTCATTAATTGAGAAAAACACAGGAATACGTGAAACTGCCATGTACTCTTCATGCTCCCTGTTATAAGAATCCAGAAGCTCATCATATTCATGAAGCCCAAGTATATTATGCATTTTATCAATCTCCCACGGCTTGACTGAAACAGTCCTTATCACCGGAAACACCCGGAAGGTAGTTGTAAAATGCTGAAAAACAGTGTTGTCATGCAGCCTCCTCTGGTCATTAAACTTTCGTCCGCACAGATTAACTCTTGTTGCAAATGTATTAACAGCCGTCTGGTCAGGCATAAACATTTCCTTTCTTATGCACTGTTCACGACATTTTTCCAGAAGCCCGTTCTGTCTTATCATCCTCATATTCATAAGCATTACTCCGGAATTAATGTAGCCATCACCGAAAAGCCATCTGCCATAATAATCAGAAACTCCCGCAATCTCTATGCCATCCATATTCTGATAATAAAAATCCCTAAAATCTTTTCTGCACAACACATCAGTATCCAGATAAAGAACTCTATCCTTAATATCTGTCTTATCAGCAAAAAGGCGCAGCATACAGCACGCAGTAAATCTGCTCTGCATATTTGCCTCCGGCAGCTCCTCAACAAAATATCTTGTAACATCAACAAGAAAGATATTTACTTTAATGTCCGATTTATTCAATTTTTCTTTCAGATATTTTGCAAATGCTTTATCAACCGGCTTGTAATTAATACCTTTTTCCCTGTAATCAACCGTGAGAATATATATATTTAACGGTTCATCCACATTTTTAATAAGAGACATTGAAGATAAAAGAATCCCCTTCTGCATTGGTTTATCACCACAATACAATATGTTCATAAATCCGTATCCTTTCTTAATTTATTAAATATGTCTGATTTATCCTCTCTGTATTGATTTTCCCCAGTTTCTTAAGTAAAATACATATAAGTTTTAAACGATAATTAAAGAATTGAGGAATGTTATGATATTTAAGATTTTCAAAAAAGATTTGAAAGGTCTTAGCAGGAATATTCTGGCTTTAGCCATTGCGCTTGGTCTGTGCCTTATTCCATCGCTTTACGCATGGTTTAACATATATTCCAACTGGGATCCTTACGCAAACACTGCGTCTGTCCAGATTGCTATTGTTTCTGAAGATGAAGGCTACTCTGAATCTGATGATTCCACTATCAATATGGGAGAACAGATTGTTGAACAGCTTCATTCGAATGATAAATTAGGCTGGCGTTTTCCGGAAACTAAAGATGAAGCCATGAATAAACTGAATGCCGGAAAGTACTATGCCGTTATCGTTGTTGGTGAGGACTTTTCACGAAGCCTGTATGACTTCCTTGACAATGGTCTTAATCCACCAACAGTTACATACTATGAGAATTCCAAGAAAAATGCTGTTGCTTCCAAGATTACAGATACAGGAAAAAGCACTCTTCAGAACACTATCAATTCCGAATTCATTGATGTGTGTGTTAAGACTATTATGCAGGGACTTAACGAAATAGCTGAAAATGATCCTTCAATTATTGAAAAGACAGTTAAGGATTTACAGAGTGTATCTGCCAATATTAATTCTTACGATACCATGATTGACATGTTTATTAAGAGTAATTCAGACCTGGCAGATAATCTTGCAAAGCTTCAGGAGGTTCTTCCACAGATTAAAGATGTTCTTACCGGAACAACTGATGTTGCTGATATTGCCAATAAATCTCTTGATAATGTCACAGATGATATTGCAAACCAGATTGATGCGCAGCTTAAAGCTATGAATGAATTAACTGACAGCGCACTTGATTCTCTTGATAAAGCTGTACAGCTTTCAATAACTGATGTCGGACAGGCTGGCGTTGAGCTTAGTAAAGCCAACAAACAGTTAAAGGAACTTATAGACCAGAATAAGGCTCTTGAAGATGCTATTGATTCCCTCAGCAAAGTAGATGGCATTGACCCGGCAGTTATCACTGCCCTAAAGTCAGCTCTAGCTTCTGTTAACGCTATGGAGAATATCGCATACAACCTTGTTCAGCAGTGTGCCGATATTCTTACTGATTCACCTGAAACACTTCAGGCAAAATACCAGTTAATCAAGTCTGTTGTTGAACAGTGCCGCACAGAGCTCCAGAAGAGCCAGACAATTATGCAGACTGTAATAAGAACTAATGTTAACCTTCTTAAGGCTTCCATTAAAAATGCCGTAAGCAGTCTGGCCGCTAATATAAGCAGTGCCGGAGACAATATTAATGGAATCTCGCAGATGCTTCTTGGAGTAAGTGATATATCAGTAAATATTAATACAACTCTAGAAAGCACAAAAACATTACTTGATTCTCTCAACAAAAGACTTGATACCATATCTGGTTCAGTAGGAGATATAAGTTCATCTTCTACATATAAATTGATAATGGATTTCATCAACTCAGACGCACAGTCAATAGCGTCATTCCTGTCAGAAAGTAAAGGTTGACTATGAGGATGATGAATTCAAGGATGCCACAGAACACCAGAAATATATAGGCCGTGCATTACTCTTCCTTGCAATGGGACAGCTTCAGGCTCTTGTAGTTGTTCTTGGTGATTTGTACATTTTAAAAATTGACTGCACCCACCCATTCATGCTGTGGCTTGCAGCCGCTATAACAAGCTTTGTATTTACATTATTTATATATACACTTGTTCTTACATTTGGTGATTTGGGAAAAGCTATTGCTGTAGTTATGATTGTGTTACAGATTGCCGGTTCAGGCGGAACTTATCCTATAGAACTTCTTCCCGAATTCTTCCAGAATGTGTACCTTTACTTCCCATTCCCTTATGCAATCAATGCCATGAGGGAGGCAATAAGCGGATTATATCAGTGTGATTACGCTGTATTTCTTGTGAAATTATGCGCTTATGCTGTTATTTCCCTTATTCTGGGACTTGGAATCAGAAAGTCACTTCTTGAAGTACGCGAGTTCTTCGAACGCCGTATGAAAGAAACACATTTTATGTAAAGGAGAAATGAATTTATGCAAAATGATGATTTTAATATAGATGTTGTTATTGCGGAAATCACAGCATTTGCAGAAAATATGCACGCTAAGAACCAGCACAAGAAAAAGGTCTGCTTAAGATGTATGATGATAATTCCTTTAGTATTCATGGTGCTTATGTTTACCATGGATACAGCTAAGGTTGTTTATCTGCTTCTTTGGGTAATCTCACTTTTTATATTCTGTGCTTATCTTATAGTTATTGATTATATTGATGACAAGCTCGCAAGAAAGCTCAATGAGCTCAATATTGAGATTAAGGAAAAACAGGCTGATACTTCTCTTACAGACAGTATCAAAGCATTTTTAAGTGAGGTACAGTTATGAAAAATATATTTAAGATTATACGGGCTGACCTTCGCCACATAAAAACAAATGTAATTGCACTATGCGTAATTATCGGTCTTACCGTTATTCCTGCATTGTATTCGTGGTTTAATATCCTGTCAAACTGGGATCCATATGGACAGGCTTCCACAAGCAGGATTAAAGTTGCCGTTGTATCTGTTGACAAAGGTACTTCTCTTGAAGGAACGGAGCTTAATGTCGGTGACACCATAATTGATGCACTTAAAACTAATAACACTATTGGTTGGCAGTTTGTTGCTTCATCAGATGAAGCAATCGAAGGCGTATACAGCGGTGAGTATTATGCAGCCCTCGTTGTTCCAGAGAATTTTTCCAAGAATCTTATAAGCTTCTTAAGTGATTCCATGGAACATCCTCAGTTAAAATATTACTGTAACCAGAAAGCAAACGCTATTGCACCTAAGATAACAGACAAGGCTAAAACAGCAGTTCAGCAGCAGGTAAACCAGACATTTATAGATACAATTGTATCTACAATTGCCGGTACTGGCGACTCAGTTATCAAAGATGCAGATAAAGAAACCGGTTCTCTTATGGATGCAGTTATTAACAGACTTACATCCGCAAGGACTACACTTTCAACATACGATGTAATTCTTAACTCAATGCTTGCAATTACTGACCTTACATCATCAATAAGCAGCAGTTCAAACAGTGCTGCACCGCAAGTTTATACACAATTACAGTTACAGCAGAAGCAGTTAATAACCTTACAGGCACTTGTAAATGGTAATTCCGCTGAATCTTTAAATGAATTATCATCTGCTCTTTCAAACCAGATGTCCCAGATTCAAAGCATTATGAGTTCATTAACAGAGCTTTATTCTGACATGAACATGGATGTTGCAGACCTGTCTGCTGCAATTAAGCTTACATCGGGCTCACTCACTCAGACTAAAGAGCTTCTCAGTGACCTTAAGACAAAGCTTGATAATGCAATTAATACATTAAACACAATCACTGAACAGGATACATATGGTTTATTATCAGAGATGTTAAATGCAGATGCCAATACTTTGGGAGATTTTCTCTCTGCACCTGTAAATATAACAACAGAGCAGGTATATGCTGTTAAAAGCTATGGAACAAGCGCTTCACCATTCTACACAATACTTGCACTGTGGTTTGGTGGACTTATACTTGTTGCTATTATGCACACACCTGTGCATCCTGCTCCGGACATTCCAGCAGATGCAAAGAGATATGAAAAATTCTTCGGAAGGTATTTTATATTCTTTGCAGTAGGACAGCTTCAGGCACTGCTTATAACACTTGGAAATCTTCTCTACATAGGAATCCAGTGTTACCACCCATTCCTTTACTGGGTTGCATGTGCATTCTCAAGCTTCGTATTCACCTTCTTTATGTACAGCCTTACTGTTGCATTTGGAAATATCGGTGAAGCACTTGGAATTGTCCTGCTCGTTATACAGGTTGCCGGCTCAGGCGGTACATTCCCTATAGAAGTACTTCCTAACGCCTACCAGATAATATACCGATTCCTGCTCTTCCCATATTCAATGGATGCATTAAGAGAATGTATAGCAGGAATGTACAGATATGATTACATTAAGAATCTCGCTTTTCTTTCAATATATATAGTTGTTTCGCTGATTATCGGATTGTTCTTACAGAAACCATTTGAGAAGCTGAATCATATGATTGAGAGAAGTAAGGAGAAGTCGGGGGTTATGCTGTAGGAAGTTGCTCCCCTAAAGCACGCCCAGCCGTGTATATTAGTAAAATCAAAACACGCTTCCGCTCGGATTCCGACGCAGCGGTACTAGGTTCGCTGGGATTTGCTACCACTTTGTGGCAGCTTTCCCAGCTTACCAAGTGCCGGCGTCTTCATACGGTTTTGATTTTACTAATATACACGGCTGGGCTTTTCTTTACCGGACAACTGCTCCGCCCCTCCCCGCCTTTGGCAGGGTTGGGGCGGGAGAGATATTTTCATCTCCTATGTAGAAAAACTCCCGGAAGTTTGGAGACAGGTGGTTTGTGTAGTGTAGTTTCAAACCGTACGGAAACGCCGGCACTTGATTTTGCGAGGGAGTCGCCAAAGGCGACAAACCTCACAAAATCTTAGTACCGCTGCGTTTTCGTCCGAGCGAGAGCGCGTTTGAAAATACACTACACAACCACCTGCCTCCCACTCCCGGGAGTCACTTTTCTAGAATAACCCAGTTATTACCCCATCATCATTAACATCTATATTATATGCCGCTGGTGATTTTGAAAGTCCTGGCATTGTCATTACTGAACCTGTAAGCACTACTATGAAGCCTGCACCGGCTGATACATATGCTTCTCTTACATTCATCTCAAATCCTTCCGGACGGCCAAGTAATGTCGGATCGTCTGAAAGCGAATACTGTGTCTTAGCCATACAGATTGGAAGATTACCAAATCCTAACTGTTCAAGCTGTGCAATCTGCTTATTAGCTGCTGCCGAATAATTAACACTTCCTGCGCCATATATTTCTTTGGCAATTGTCTCAATCTTTGCTTTAACTGGCTGGTCTGTCTCATACAGGCAATGGAAATTGCTCTTCTTTGTCTCAAGTGTCTTAAGAACCTTTTCTGCAAGCTCAATTCCGCCTTCTCCACCCTTTTCCCATACTTTGGCAAGGGCGAATTCACAGCCTTTATCTTCACAGAACTTCTGTATATAATCTAATTCTGCCTGTGTATCTGATACAAACGCATTTAGTGTAACAACTACAGGCACACCATATTTCTGAAGATTCTCAATATGCTTTTCAAGGTTTACGATTCCCTTCTTTAATGCGTCAAGATTCTCTGCTGATAATTCTGTCTTAGGTACTCCACCGTTGTACTTAAGTGCTCTTACTGTTGCTACTAATACAACTGCATCTGGCTTTAAGCCTGACTTACGGCACTTTATATCGAAGAATTTCTCTGCACCTAAATCTGCTCCAAATCCTGCCTCTGTGATAACATAATCTGCCATCTTAAGTGCAGTCTTAGTTGCTCTTACTGAATTACATCCATGTGCGATATTAGCAAATGGTCCACCATGTACTAATGCAGGAGTATGTTCAAGTGTCTGGATAAGGTTAGGCTTTAATGCATCCTTTAACAATGCTGCCATTGAACCTACTGCCTTGATATCTGCAGCAGTAACAGGCTGTCCCTGATAATTGTAAGCAACTACCATCTTGCCAAGTCTTTCCTTTAAATCCTTCATATCTGTTGCAAGACATAATACTGCCATAATCTCTGACGCAACTGTGATAACAAAATGATCTTCTCTTACAGTTCCGTCAACCTTAGAACCAAGACCTACAACTATATTTCTAAGAACACGGTCGTTCATATCCATACATCTTTTCCATGTAACACATCTTGGGTCAATTCCAAGTTCGTTGCCCTGCTGTATATGGTTATCAAGAAGTGCTGCACATAAGTTGTTAGCTGATGTGATTGCATGGAAATCGCCTGTAAAATGCAGATTCAATTCTTCCATAGGAACAACCTGTGCATATCCACCACCTGCTGCTCCACCTTTGATACCGAAACATGGACCAAGTGATGGCTCACGAAGTGCTATAACTGCCTTCTTGCCAAGCTTTCCAAATGCTTCTCCAAGCCCTACAGTAATTGTTGTCTTTCCCTCTCCTGCCGGAGTTGGATTTATGGCTGTAACAAGAATTAACTTTCCATCTTCATTGCCTTTGACACTGTTGATGTACTCATCTGATATCTTAGCCTTATACTTTCCGTATAATTCAAGATCATCCTCGCTTATGCCGCATCTGGCTGCAACATTCTTAATTGGCTCCATTACTGCTTCCTGTGCAATTTCAATGTCTGTCTTCATAATGTTTCTCTCCTTTGCTTTAGCCTTTTCGTGCCTTGCAATCCTGCCTTATCAAGATTCCTAAGAAGATTTCCTTCCTAATATATCTTTACATAAAAACAAGAGGCTACAGGCGCACTTTAATACACCTATGCCTCTGTTAAAAACCTGAAAGATTCTCTCCAAGCAAATCAGCCTCTATATTTCTCATCTCTATGCTTAGAAATTGCTTCTTCGGTGCTGATAATTACAGCTCTCCAGAGTTCCGTCCATAACCGGTCCTTTTGCCTGAGAGTTTTCGCTGTCACCTTCGGCGCTGCATTTTTACACAGTCTCTCCCGATTATATCTTCCGGATATTACCTTAATAATAAGGAAAAAAGCGTCTTGCTTTATCTGCAAAACGCCTTCTTTTTCAACAATAATATATAAATTG
>OHQQ01001200.1_pt1 | contig 12491 bp, 10 predicted proteins | sample 1578211 | NCBI WGS metagenome assembly OHQQ01 (sample SAMEA3879539, study PRJEB24766) | human gut metagenome | biome: human-associated habitat; feature: feces | place: USA | collected 1985/1987
TATCATTTTACAAAAAAAGTTGTTTTATCATTAACATTATTAGAACTTCCAAAAAATATATTATGACAGCTATTCTAACTTTTATAATTCAATTGTTTCATCATGACATATTAAACGCGTACTTTCTTAGCACACCACTTCGAAACTAAATACAAAATCACACTATATAGTCCAATAATTACAATTCCTGCAAAATATCCAAAATAACTAGTACCTAATAGGTTCATTCCAAAATCTCTGTATGACATTGGATTGAATGTATTGATCTTCTGCATGTTTCCTAATGGCGATGCCAAAGAACAAAGACCCAAGACAACTAAAAATACAAGCAAAGATAAGTATTTGTTTTTCATAAGTTTAGATAATACAGTTATGAGTAGGACATAAAATGTTGTAGACATCACAAGTCCAAATGCTACAAATAGTGTACATTGCCACAATGGCATCAATTCCATTCCTGGCGTTGTAAACTGATTGACACTCATATTCGTTAGTCCACTTGCCACAAGTTCAATATGATCCAATCCTTGTGTATCCCAATAATGAAAACCAGTAAATCCCGGCTTATAATATAAAACCGGATAGATCAGATTCGATACACCTTTAAAAGGTACAAGAACTATCATATAAACTAAAATAGGCAAGAAAACAACCAATAGAACAAAAAGTACGTCAGAAATCAAATTCCATCTCACATATTTTTTCTTTACTCCAGAAATAGTTAGAATTGTTTTTTCTGTCTTTGCTCGTCTTTCTCTTTGTTGAAACAATAGAAGTCCAACCAGCAAAGGTAAAACTACAGGCAATATATATCGAGCTATTTGTAGTGAAACACTGGATGCATCCACATATGAATATGTTATTGGAGTAAGATCATGTTTTAGCAAGTAGTCAAAGTAACGAGCCTGCTGCATTGAACAAAAATATAAATTAATATCATTTGATTTTTGTACGATTAATTTCTCATATTGCGACAAATCAGGTAATCCATATTCCTTCCTCAATTCTTCTAGAACATCTGTATGTTCAAAATAGGAATCATTAGGCATGTTCGAAGTCACCATATACCACTGTGCTTCCAACACACTCACCTTTACTTTATATTCACAATATGACTTCCAATTTTTTTCTTTTCCATCCTGCTCACCCTTATCAATGGTCTGACGTATCAAATTTACTTCATCCATAAATTCTTGGTAAAGTTTGGGATCATTCTTTTGTGAAACACTTGCTATACCAATGCCTAGTGATGTTTGATATGGACTTTCCGTAAATGATCTTGTATTCAAAATAAACAACAAAGCAATCTCACAAATGATGAATAGTACAACTAGAATCAGATTTTCTTTTCTTTTTAAATTAGATTTGATATTGAAAAGCACATAAGTCCACATTTATCTCACCAACTCTCTTTTTTTGAAACATTGTAATGAAATCAAACTACAAGACAGAAAATACATCAAGCTTATAATAGCAGCCAGGACAACCTGCTTATAAATAATCAGGTTCACAAAATCAATATGTAAAAATGGAATATACACAAAGAATCTAGAATAGCCTGTTACATTTCCTAAGACAAAGAAAAGTGCATATAGAATTAGATTTACAGCTACAATAAATCCATTATTTAAACTGCATGTAAATAACAATGAAGATATACCTACCACAAATACACTTTCTACAACTAATAGAATAATACTTTTCGCAACAATTTCTTTCACTGTATACATCTGATTAAAGTAAAAGTATGGATAATCACAATTTCCAATTCCAAAAATCAATCCAGAAAGAACGATAATCAAAAACATCACTATTATCAAAAAAACAGCTGCAAACAATGAAAACTTCATCTTATTCAACAGTATTTTTTGCTTTGAAATTCTTGAAACATATAAGTTTTTATAAAACCCACTTTCCATTTCCAATCCGAATATATCGCATAATAATATGCATAGGATCAACATGACAACCAAATACAATTTTTGATTAAACAGTTCATTGAATATATTAAAAGTATTAGGTTCATATGGACTATTCAACATTTCAATATGATTCTTCTTTAGATATTTCAACTGCTTTGTTTCATTCTGCAAAGTTTGAACATCTCTTTTCTCAAAATCATTGATGATATACCCCTCATTATTTGCCTGTAACATCAAATGATTCCAGCTCAATTTTGATTCTATAAATTCATCTGTTTTATTTTCACTGTTGTAGTAAAAGTGGATCAGACCACTCGCATTGCGATACACCTTTTTCCAAAATTCAGACTCTTCTTCACTTCCTGCTTCATCCATTCTGTTTTCAGAAATTCGATAGGCCTTTTGGTAGATTTTGATTTGAGATTCATTATAGTGTTTATCCATATATACGTTATAACCAATAAAACAAACGAGAAAGAATACTAGAAATCCAAATACACCGACATTTCGTTTATTAAAGATAAACTTTTTAAGTTCGTACATCATAATGATGCCTCTTGAATAAACTCGTTGTATACATCTTCTAATGTTTTGTGTATTTGAGTAATATTCTTCACTTGAACCCCTTGCTTTTCTAAATTTGAAAGTACTTCCATAACAGAATTTACTTCTAATTTATAGGTGTTTCCTGTTTGTTCTATGATTTGCAAGTCTGATTGATCTGGTATTTTTCTATCCGTTTCTAATACATATACATTTTCTTTTTCTTCCATGGAAATCTCTTTGATTTTCCCAAAATGAATACCTATAATTCGATCTGCCATTTTTTCAATTTCACCTAACTGATGACTTGAAATTAGTAAAGCTACATTCTTTTCCTTAGCCAAGCGTATCAATTCTTCACGTAAGCCTTGAATCCCTGTAGCATCCAATCCATTCATTGGTTCATCTAGTAACAATACTTTAGGTTCTTTCATTAAAGCCACAGCTAAACCTGTTCTTTGTTTCATGCCCATGGAATATTGGGATACTGCCTTAGTTTTCAGCTGAGAACCAATCTGAGTAAACTCCATCATTTCATGTAGTTTTTCTTTTGAAGCATGATTTAAAGTGGCCATTAATTCCAAATTTTCTTTACCTGTCATATTTTCAAATAATCCAGGACCTTCAATCATACACGAAACATATGATAATGCTTTTTCCCTTTGTTTAACTACATCTTCTTCGCAAATAGAAATAGTTCCTTCGTCCATATTTATCAAATTACACATACATTTCATTAGTGTGCTTTTCCCTGCACCATTTTGTCCAACAAAGCCAACTATTTCACCAGGTTTCATACTAAAAGAAACATGATTTAATACAATTTTATCTTTGAAACTCTTAACTACATTTTTCACCTCAACTACATTTTTCATCTTTCTCATCCAACTTTCTTTTTTAGTAACAGCACATCATACACGACAAAATAACTAGTAACTATGTATATTTATAGATTAACTGTAACTATTTTACATAGTAATGTAAGCGTGTGATATTTTACTGTAACCTTTTACATATTATATATCATCTGTAGTTTATTTATTCAATAACTTTTTTATGATTTAACATGTCCAAAATAAACTTACATGAAAATAAACTCAGACCACTCACCGACACTATTCTTGATCATATTAAAAAATCATCTTATACAATTTCAAAAGGTAAATTTTTTTCAAGATGATCATTCAAAAATCGAATAATAAAAAAGAGAGTCATTTCATAAATTGAAGTGGCTCCCTTCGTGGATTGGGTGGCTCCGTCACCATGGAATATTCAGTAATAATTCAATCCATTACTGATTCATAAATAAATGGTAAAAATAATTCTTCTTGCAAAGCAAATCTTCAAATGATCCATGTTCTACAAGTTTGCCATGTGATAAAACCAATATATCATCAAATTCCTGTAGCATTTTCTTATGAATCTTATGTGTTACATAAATTATGGTTTTATCCGTCAATTCTATAATATTACTTTCAATTTTTTCAGTATTAATACTGTCAAGACTTGATGTAATCTCATCACACAACAATAAATTATGACAATGTAGTTTTGCTCTTGCGATAGATATTCTTTGGATTTGTCCTCCTGATAAATTGCCTGCATCTTCAGAAACAAATTGATTCAAATCTAAATCTGAAATATTCGCAAATTCCATTGCACTTGTCAAATCTTCTTCAGAAAAATTCTCTCCTAAGCACAAATTTTCTCGAATAGTTCCTGAAAATAAATGTTCTTCCTGCCGGATGATTACCGGTTCTTTGTCAAATGAAATGATTCTTCCTTTTTGAATTGAATAATAACCCAAAATCAATTTTAATAAAGTCGACTTTCCTGATCCACTGTCTCCAACAATCGCATATTTTTTTCCTTTATCAAATTGGAAAGAAAAATCCTTGAATATAGATTCTTTGTTTGGAAATCCGAAACTCACATGTTCAAAACAAACTTTATTTTGATTTTCTGAAATAAGAAGTGTTTTCTCGGTTTCTTTCTTATCAATCATTCTAATCAATCTATCATTAATGCCTTTAATAGCCACGAAATTTCCATAATACGAGGCCATAGTATACAAGCAATCAATAAAATTATTTGAAAGTGTCACCACAGACATGAAATATGTAGCACTAAAAAATCCATTTGAACTCAATATTGCTAATGCTAAAATAAAAAACATTTGTCCAATTACCGCTACGGAATTGGCATATGTTGTATTTAACTGAGTAAAGAAATTAAAGTGGAAACATTTATTCTCATAATCATCAATATTCTCTTCTCCTTTATGAATATAATGTGGTAAAACACGATAATCTTGAATGATATCAAAGCATTGAAATAACTCTCTCAATTTTGAATTATATTCTTGGCTTTGTTCAGATAATTGATTAGATGATTTCTTTAATATCTTCGCAAACAGACGTGGAACAGCTATCGTAAATATAGCTATCAAATCCATCATAAAAAAGACAGTCCAGTTTACATGTATTAAATAAAAACAAATACACAAAAACACAACGCATTGAGTAATCATTGACAAAAAAGGAAAGAAATAATTATCATCGACCATTTTTACATCATTTGTAAATAAAGATAAATATGATCCAATCGAGTTCTCATAAAATTCATTATGATTTTGATTAAATATACTACGATAAATATCTTTGGATAAATCAGCCCTTAATTTCTGTCTATATTTTGCTTTATATCTAGAATTCAAATATGAAAACAAAGCTTGATAAATCATAAAAGCTATGATCAGCCATAAGCTCACAGTTATTTTAGATTCATCTTGATTTAAAAAAATGCCAGAAACATTTTCAATAATATAGGCTAAAAATAGGGGTGTTAAACATGTTAATAAATTGATAATCAGCGTGAAGCAAAATAATATTTTATTCTTTTTTATATATCTAATCATAATTGAACCTCTTTTATACTCTCAGTGAATCTTTCTATATATCTAATATTGTAAATATTTTCACTTATTTTTCAATCGTTTTTCATTATTTCACTACCATACAAATGCATATCAGACAGTCAAAAAAGTATCCCCATAAACAAGTGATACTCTTTTATTATGAATATATAAAAAAAGTCATAGGGATTTTGCTTTTAGAAAGCAATAACCTTAAAACACTCATAGTATTTTAAGCCCTACAACTTTTAATCTAGCTGGTATCTAATTGCGGATTACCATTTTTAACTATAACCATTCAAATCTATCACGCGATCACATTCTTCAGCTAATTGTATATCATGTGTAACCATTATAATTGTACATCCTTCTTTTTTAAATTCTTTGAGTAGTTTTATAACAATTTGTTTATTTTCTTCATCTAGTGATCCGGTTGGTTCATCAGCTAAAATCAATTCACATGGTTTAACTAATAATCTAGCAAGTGCTATACGTTGTTGTTCTCCCCCAGAACATTCATATATGTATTTTTTTGAATATCCATTTAAGCCAACTTTTTTTAACGCGTCTTCAATGTACTTATTTACGGCCTTATTATTTTTTTCATTTATCGCCATCTGTAGATTTTCGTATACAGTTTTATTTTCGATTAATGCAAAATTCTGGAACAAATATCCTATTTTTGATTTTAAGAGTAAAGTGGCTTTCTTTGAAAATGGCTTAATTCCTTTTTCTCCAAACAAAATGATTTCTCCTGAATCTGGACTATCTAATAAGCCAATCATATTTAACAATGTTGATTTACCACACCCGGATTTTCCAATTATTGCAACAAACTCATTTTCATATATGGTACAAGAAAATGAATCAAAGATTACTTTCTCTTTAAATTTCTTTTGAATCGAATCTAATTCTACAATTTTCTTCATAACTATCTGGCTCCTTTCAATGAATCTACACATTCAGCATATTCTTTTTTCTTTAACGTGAAAACGGTAAATATCAAATCTATTCCAAGTATTAAAAGGCCAATTTCAAAAGATTCTAATATTCTTTTAGAATATAATGCATAGAAAATAATCACCGATAGATAAAGAGATATATTTATACTTAAATATAATGAATATCTTTCGTAGAAAGATTTCCCTAAAAGATATTGAATAGACAAATAGTATCTTTTTTCAAACAAGAAAATGACAATCGCTTGAAGTTGGTAAACAAATAAAATTGTGCTTATTAAAACGATTAGTATAGTTAATGAAATCAATTCATATGTTTTTTTGTTCTTGACCTGTGCAAAATAAGAATCACTTAAATAAAATTTTACTTTTTTGTCCATATTGTTCTGAATTAAAAATCTTTTAAAATTTGAAACACTTTTTTTTGTATCGATTGGGATAAAATAATTATCAGTTGAAACCCTTGCATTTTCCATCCAATTATGGTCTATAAAAATTACCGGATTTATTTTTTCTAAATCTTTCGTATTTTCTACATAAGGCATATGTCTTACAAACCTAAGATTTGGTTCGATTCGAATTACCTTACAATCTTCATAATTTGAATAATAGCTTATCTGATCTTGATTGAATGAATAATTTTCAGGTATCAGTAAAATAGATTCTTCTATCTGATTAAAATCTAAAGGATTTCCGAATTCATCGCGAATCGTATAATCTTTTAAATAATTATTATTTACAACTATATGGTATTTCATTTGAAACAGGTATTTCTAAATCACTGTCCATATGATTTTTTAAGAAGTCAATTCGTTTGTTTATATCGAAATCCTCATATATTCCATTATGTTCCTGCATATAATAATACAGTTTATTAACAAGTTCAGATGAATAAAATAAGTCCTCATTTAAAGACACAGATATGCCGTTTGTTATAATTTTATTCGACATTTGACTTTCATTCAAATTCAAAATGTAGAGATAGTGTACTGATTCTATCCAATCCGCGCAGTTTGTTAAGAATACAGGAAATAAAACAAAAATCAGAATTCCTTTCAAGACCAATGATAGAACTGTTTTATTTTCTTGAGTACCATTTTGTTTTATATACTTCACTGATTTGACGGTTATCGTTGAAATTAACAAAATAATTCCTATCATAATTAAACTGAAAAGTAGCTTAATTCCCTCATTGATTAGATAGTATAAGAATAAAGAGGCACATGGTCTATAAGGGCCAACAAATAATGCGAATAAAATAATTTCTAAGAAAAGAAATAGACCATATAAGATTGCGATATGTTTTGTATATAGTGATATAAAAATTTTCTTGTTTGAATTTCCTAGCATTTTACGTATCACTATTTCTTTTCTATCTTTCAGAAAAATAAAAGCGAAAATCAATGCAGTCCCTAATATTGCATTCAAAAAAACCATATTCAAAAATTTTTCTTTTTGCATAGAGTAAGGAACAATTTCAACATCTGAGATACCTTGTGCTTGGCTATTTTCAGGGATAAATTCTTTAAAATAATCTTTCATTTGACTTGTAGAAGTTTTATTTGAAATAGAGTAAAGTGTAATGATTTCAGAACCTGGAGTGTGATTCAACAAATCATTTAAAGTGTGAAATTCATATATGTCATTGTAATCTCCATAATAGCTTCGATTTAAATAGTCAATATAATTATATGCATTCTTATCATTTATATTTGTAGAATAATAATTCTTTGAATCCTTTTTAAAATCAATTTGTTTTTGATCATTCCGTATATATAGGGATTTCAAATCCTTTGGATCAGCAGAATAAATATAGATTAAATTCTTTTTTATAAACCCTTCAGTATTTTCGTAAACTTCTATAATTCCTGTACTGTTTGTCTCTTCACAATATTCATGAATTGTTGAAACTAAATCTTCATTAAATTGCAGGTTTAATCCTGTTACTTTTTTATTAGTTGTTTGTCCAATTGAAGTGGCAAAAGAATCCATTCTGTTTATCTGATCAGAAGAAAAGGATGAGAATCCGGAATAAAAAATATATACACTTAGGATAGCAACAAGCAGGTATGATAATTTTTTCATAATTCAAATCTCAACTTTCTAAAAAGAGTCTCTTATTGATAAGGGAACTCTTTTGATTATCTAGTTCTTAATCCTGAAGATGCAGTATGCGAGTGCGAATAAGCTGTTTTTGGATTCCAAGTTAACAATGAATCCTATACTAAATTTACTATTTTGTCCCGATGCCATTATCAAACCATTATGAATAATAGAACCGCTTATATAATTAGAATATTTATAATTATTTTTTTATTTAACATCTGTCAATCTAATTCATCTCATGACTAAAGTCACGAGTGTTCTTAGATTGCTTTATAAATATCATTCAATGTATATAAACGATAGTTGGATTTAGAACGAAGAGGATGAATTAAACCAACTTCTTCATAGTATTGTAAAGAATCCGTTTTAATATTGTATAATTTTGCGATTTCATTGATTTTATAATATTTTTTCATATCATCACCCTTGACCTTAGTATTATACCAAGGTGTACACTGTAATAGGTGATTTTATGTTGAAACAATATCTTAAGTTTGTCATACCATCCATATGTTCGATGGTTATCTTTAATCTATATACTTTAGTAGACGGTATATTTGTTGCCCACTTTGAAGGCGATACGGCATTAGCTTCTATCAATGTGGCAAGTCCATATGTTACAACCATTTTCTCCATTGGAGTCTTATTTGCGATTGGATCAAGCACTGTCATGTCGATCTATCGAGGTGCAAATGAGGAAAGAAAAATGCATGAAGTATTCTCAATGAATACCATCACAATTTCTTGTGTGGCCCTATGCATTGCGATTTTATCTTTTATAAATTCACATCATATTACAGAATTTTTGGGAGCCAATGAAGATGTATTTAACTATACAGATACCTACATAAAAGTATTATCCTGCTTCTCCTTCTTTTATATTGTATCTTATTGTTTTGAAGTTCTCTTAAAGGCCGATGGCTTTCCACAAAAATCTATCATGGGTATTTGTCTAGGAGCTGGAACCAACCTTGTTCTTGATCCATTATTTATGGGAGCTTTCAATATGGGAATTGGTGGTGCTGCCTTAGCTACAGGTTTATCTCAACTTGTAACTTTCTGCTTCTTCTTTTATCATTTTGCGTTTAGCCACAAATCGCATTTCCATTTTGTGAAAGCAAACTATCCTTGGCATGAATATTCTAGAATTCTTTCATTAGGACTTCCCGATTGTATTTCTGAAATTTCTCCAGGCATAATGATTACAGTATTTAACTATCGTATCAATCAACTCCTTGGTACTAATGGACTTGTTACTTTTACCGTCTTAATGTATATCTATAACTTAGTATTGATGGTGATGGTGGGAACCAGTCAAGGAACGCAGCCTTTGGTTAGCTACTACTATGGTCGAAGCGATAAAAAAGCCGTTTCAACTTTCCATAAATATGCACGTGTTTTAGTCTCTTGTGCTGGAGTTTTATTATTCTTAATTGTAGAAGTATTTGCACCAAATATTACGGCTGCCTTTATTCTAGTAAATACAGAAAACTACTTTAATACCATTACAGCCCTACGCCAATTTAGCTTTGTCTTTTTGATGATGGGACATGTCGTGATCACTAGCGGCTACATGGTCGCTTTAGAAGAGCCTAGAAAAGCCTTTGTGCTTTCGATTTCTCGTGGTATTCTCTTTGTCTTATTATCTCTATTTGTTTGTACAACATTATTTAAGGAAAATGGAATTTGGATCAGTTGTACAGTCTCTGAAATCTTCTGTTTAGGTATTGCCCTTTATGATTTAAAAACACAAAAGAAAATATAAAAGAAGACAGATATTCAGTCTGATTTTGAATATCTGTCTTTTCTAATATTAGATACCTAAAAATAAATGACAAAATAAAGCAGCAAGCAATGCACCTACAAAAGGAGCAATTCCTGGAACTAATAGTCCATATTGCCAATCATTATTGGCTTTATTTTTAATAGGTAATAATTGGAAGGCCAAACGAGGTCCTAAATCACGAGCTTGATTCATCGCAAATCCAGTTGTTCCTCCAAGACCCATACCAACAGCCCATACAATAAGGCCTACTCCAATTGGTAATTGTGTTTCATATTTTGTAGCAACCGCTAAAATGGCACTCAAGAAAACTGTTGTTGCGAGTGTTTCGACAAAGAAGTTTCTTGGCAAATTTCTGCAGTTTGGATTTGTAGAGAAAATATTACGAATGGCGATTGGATTTATATTTCCTTCGCTTTCTGTAAAATGATCTTTATACATCACATAACAAATCAAAGCTCCTACAAGTGCGCCTAAAAATTCGGCAATAACGTATGGAATAAAGCTTGTCCATGGAAGCATGCCTAAAACACATTGTGCAAGTACCATGGCAGGATTCATACAGACTCCACCAAAAATATATAGACAAACACTGATGCCAAAGGCCCATGTTGTGATCGCAAAAATGTGTCCGCTTCCGTGGTATTTTGTGTTTGTCAAAACTTCATCACAATGTACTCCCACACCAAATAAAATCATAAGTCCTGTTGATAAAAATTCCGCAATTAAATTGTGTAACATAAATTCAAATTTCCTTCCTTACATATTTACAACGACACCAAGACCGTCAGGAATGACGGCAACTTTGGCATCTTTTCCTTTTATTTCAAATGCTTTTTCTAAAGCTTCATCTACAGTTGTAGCTAAATCCATATGCATATCTTTCACAAGTTGAGGATCTACTAAATCCGAAACCAAAATAACTTTATGATGAGCTAGAATACGTGCACAGATTTGAGATGTCCATTGATCTGGAACGGTTTCTAAGCGAGGTGTATGAATCGCTTTTTGTTCAAATTCTTCTGGATCTTTTACATCGGCAATATTGTGGTAAAATCCAATTCCTCCATGTCCATCACGACAACCTGCAATCATGATGATAATACCATCAGGATTTAATGTAGCTTCAGCAGCTGTCATACCTTTAATGGCTTGATAAATATTTTGATCCAAAGGATAACCACCATTCGTACTGATTGCGATATCACAAGTTACTTTATTTACACTTGCCAAAGAACGAACAAAATCACAACCTTTTTCATGAGCTTTTTCCATGTCTCCGGCAAAAGAGCCAATAATCTCATGATTTCCATTCAATACGACATTGACAATAAAGGCAAGTTTAGCCGTTCTTGCCGCATAAACCATATCTTCATGGATTAAATTGTGCTGTAAATTTCCTGGACGTGATTTTTTATCATTGATAAATTCACCACTGTGATTTGCCATAATTGTTTTATAAGAAGCAATACCTGGCAACACTGATTTTCTTCCTCCTGAGAATCCTGCAAAGAAGTGGGCTTCAATAAAGCCTTCAGAAATTAATAAATCAGCTTCAGCTGCAACTTTGTTGATAATGCAGTCGCCTCCACTTGGTAATTGTCCGATTTTTACCATAGAAGAATCATCTGTCGATACGTGCATAACAATTTCTTCATTTTTTACAATTTCTTCACCATATTTCGCTACAAGTTCCTCGTGTGTACTTGGTCTATGAAATCCTGTTGCTACTAAAATACGAATACGTGCATCGGGTGAAACACTACGAATTCTTCTTAAAAGAATAGGTGTAATAATTTTTGAAGGTACAGGACGCGTATGGTCTGAGCTAATAATGACAATATTTTTCTTATCCTTAGCTAGTTCTTCTAAACTTTTTGAACCAATTGGATTGTCCAATGATTGTTCTACAATTTCATTTTCTGAAAGTGTAGTTTTATAATCGCTTTGTCTACCCTCTAAAACACCAGCTAAGTTTTTATCTTCTAATTTGATTTTCATTTGACCTTTATCATAAGGCACATTCATTTCAAACATTTTTATCTCTCCTTTTTTCCCGAATTAATATAATCCGAATTAAAAAATTGTGAAACCTCATTTCATGTTAACATTTGTTGTTTCGCAAAGTTTGGAGTATTGTTATAATCCAAAACTGGTAAAGGAGAACGGATATGGACAATGAATACTTATTAAATTTTTTAAAAGAGAAAGACACATTTAATAAAACAGGATATAGACATCATTAATGTCAAATAGACTTGTAC
>OHQQ01001203.1_pt1 | contig 12450 bp, 10 predicted proteins | sample 1578211 | NCBI WGS metagenome assembly OHQQ01 (sample SAMEA3879539, study PRJEB24766) | human gut metagenome | biome: human-associated habitat; feature: feces | place: USA | collected 1985/1987
CGGTGATGCCTGCGCCGGAACCGGTGGGGTCGTAGCTGACGGTGACACCCGGCTCAACCTCAGCAAAGCCTTCGGTCAGGGCAGCGATAACGTTCTTCATGGAGGTGGAACCACCGGTAGCAACGTTGCCGGACAGAGCAGCAGCGGTGGAAGAAGCAGTGGAGCCTGCAGCGGCAGAGGTAGAAGAAGCTGCAGCAGAGGAAGCAGAACCGCCGCAGGCGGTCAGGGCAGCAGCGGCAGCAGCAGCACCGCAGACAGTGAGAAACGAACGACGCGTGATCTTTTTCATAATATTTGTCCTCCAAACATCCGGGCTTTCCGTTCCCGGCTCTTGTTTTCGTGTTTTCCTTGGGTACGGCACTATTGTATCCCAGTCGGAGAATCGCTTCGACCACAAGCGGGAAAAATCGAGGTAAATTGTTTGGACATGTTTTTGCCCCAATGTAAAATTTGGGCGCAAAAAAGCCCGGGGTGCGGGTGCACCTCGGGCTTTTGGGGGATATTAGACTTTATCGACAGCGGAGACTGTCACTTTGCCGTCACTCGTCAGAGCAAACTCAGCATTCTTGCCCTGCAAGGTCACATACAGCTTGAACGGCGTGCCCTTCTTAAAGGTCTCGTAGTCGCTGACCGATGCCTTGAACTGCGGCACGACGGTTTTGCTGAACGCACCGGCGGTTTTCACCAGAACGTCTGCCTTGTTCTGGAGCTCCAGCTCGTTCTTGTCGATCTTGGCGTGGAACACTTTTATGAACGCATCTCCTACAAGGCCGCTGCCATTGTACTTAATGCGCACATTGGGTTTGCAGAGATAACTTTTGGCGTTTTCATCGCCAACCACTTCGTCGCCGGTCAACACCATATCCGCGGCTACCGTCACTTCAAACTCACCCAGCCCGATGGTCGCGGACGGGATCTCGCTGCCGCCCCCATCGCAGCCGGTGAGGACACCAGCGGCAGAAGCGGCCAGCACAGCAGCGGCAGATGCTTTCAGAAAATCACGGCGGGAAAAAACATTGCGCATCAGAAATTCCTCCCATTTCAGATCTGGTTTGTTCCTATCACCATAGTACCATATTTACCCAGACTGTCAAGGGACAGAATTCAACCCCTCAGTCTCGCTACGCTCGCCAGCTCCCCTAATAGGGGAGCCCTTGGCATATCGGGAAAGTCTGCACGGATGGACAAAGCACCGTCGTTAAAGCTCGACCTCCACGCCATCGGGGCGGTAGAAGGTGACGTTCCTGCGCCACTGGGGCTCGCCCATGGTGCGGCGGTAGCAGTCTGCCAGCTGCCGCACGGCTTCCTCGGGGCTGCGCACCTTTCCGCCGCAGCAGGGGAGCACCAGCACCCGGAACCAGGCATCAAAGAGATGCTCTGTCCAGCCGGTGTCCTTGGCCCCACACCGGGCGTAAAAGCCCAGGCGGCGCACGGCCATAGCCTTGTCCTCCGCTTTTTCGGGGCACTCCGCTTCAATGAGGATGGCCTGCGCGCCCTTCTCGTGGTCAGGCAGGGCGGCCAGCAGAACGGCTCCGATGCCGCCGGCCCGATACTGGGGCAGAACGGCAAAGTAATCCAGCTGGCTCACCTCACAGCCCACGGGCCGCACCATCAACAGATACGCCACCAGCGCGTCGTCCTCGTACACGCCCCAGGTGTGGGCGGTACCGGCGGCCTCGCTGTTCAGGATCATGCTCAGGGGCTTCAGCTCTCCGGCAGGAAAATCCCGGCGCATCTCGTTCAGGTAAACGTTCGTCAGCTCTTCGGCGGTCAGCAGCCGCCAGGTCAGGCTCTCGGGGTTCATACGATACGGGTTCCTTTCTGGTAGACAGCCTGAATATTCAGTTCCTTGTCCGCCAGGATCACATTGCCGTAACGGCCTGCAGCCAGACTGCCGTAATCATTGTCGATGCCAATGCTCTTGGCGGGGTTTTCGCTGGCGGCGCGGACAGCGCTTTCCAGCGGGACGTTCATCTCCAGCACGGCACGCTTCATGCAGTCGTACAGGCAGGTGGCACTGCCCGCAATGGTGCCGGGGTGCTCGGTCAGGGTGGCGCGGGGGCCGCTGACCGTGACCGCCTGACCGCCCAGGCTGTACTGGCCATCGGGCAGGCCGCAGGCCATCATGCTGTCGGCGATCAGGATGACATGGTCATCCCCGAAGGTGTTGAAGGTGAACCGCACCATGGCCGGGTGGATGTGAACGTTGTCGGTGATGAGCTCCACCTCCGCGCCCCGTTCCAGCGCCGCAATGATGGGGCCGGGCTCCCGGTGGGTGATGCCGGGCATGGCGTTGTACAGGTGGGTCATGTGGGTCGCGCCTGCGTCAAAGGCAGCGTTGGCGGTGTCGTAGCTGGTGCAGGTGTGGGCAATGGAGATGCGCACCTCGTCATGGCAGGCGGCAATGAACTCCAGCGCACCCGGCTCCTCCGGGGCGATATCCACCAGCTTGATCAGGCCGTTTGCCCGCTTCTGCAGGCGGCGGAACATTGCAACATCCGCCTTGTGGAGATACTCCGGGTTCTGGGCACCCACCTTGTTGGGGCTGATGAAGGGCCCCTCCATGTTGATGCCCACAAGGTCTGCGCCTCTGCCGTTTTGATGGGCGGCGGCAGCATCCATCACACCGTTCAGGATCTCTTCCGAAAAGGTCATGGTGGCGGGGCAGATGGCCAGCACGCCCTTACCGGCCTCAAAATCGGCCAGGGTCTGAATGGCTTCTTCATTGCCGTCACAGAAATCCTTGCCCATGGCACCGTGGAAGTGGATATCCACCAGGCCCGGCAGAGCGTAAGCGCCCTTGGCATCCACGATCTCTTCGCCTTCCTCCGGCTGTGCAAAGGGCACGATGCGCCCCTCCCGGATGGTCAGGCTCCCCTCCTCAAAGGTGTGGCGGGGGGTATAAATCAGAGCATTTTTGATGATCATAGTATCGGTCTCCTAACCTCTCAGGCGCTTCGCGCCAGCTCCCCTGATAGGGGAGCCAAGTTCATGCTGTTACTTTCTTGCCTCTCCTACCAGGAGAGGTGGCATCGCGTCAGCGATGACGGAGAGGTTCAATCTTATAAAGTGAGGGAACAACTTATGAAAATGAATCACCATTACGGCGAGCTGAAGGCAAGCTACCTGTTCGTGGACATTGCCCACAAGGTGGCCGCCTATCAGGAAGCACACCCCGAAAAGGAGATCATCCGTCTGGGCATCGGCGATGTGACCCAGCCTCTGGCAAAGTGCGTGGTCACCGCCATGCAGGATGCTGCCGCTGAGATGGGCACCAAGGAGGGCTTCCACGGCTACGGCCCCGAGCAGGGCTATCCGTTCCTGAAGCAGGCCATTCAGGGCTACTACGCAGGCCGCGGCACCCAGCTGGCTGAGGACGAGATCTTTATCTCCGACGGTGCCAAGAGCGACCTGGCCAACGTGCTGGGCCTGTTTGATGTAGACAACACCGTTCTGGTTCCGGACCCCGTTTACCCCACCTATGTAGACGACAACGTGACCGACGGCCGCAAGATCATTTACGGCCGCACCAGCCAGGAGAACGGCTTCCTGGGGATGCCCGATGACAGCGTGAAGGCTGACATCATCTACATCTGCAGCCCCAACAACCCCACCGGTGCCGCCTACACCCGCGAGCAGCTCAAAGCCTGGGTGGACTACGCCAAAAAGAACAACGCCGTTATCCTGTACGATGCCGCCTACGAGTGCTTCATCACCGATCCCGCTCTGGCACGCAGCATCTTTGAGGTGGAGGGTGCCCGCGAGTGCGCCATTGAGATCTGCTCCTTCTCCAAGATCGCAGGCTTCACCGGCACCCGCTGCGGCTACACCATCGTGCCCCACGAGCTGGAGCGCGAGGGCATGAACCTGAACAAGCTGTGGCTGCGCCGCCAGACCACCAAGTTCAACGGCGTGCCCTACGTCGTTCAGCGCGCTGCTGCTGCCGTGTTCACCGAGAGCGGCATGGCTGAGATCCAGGCCAACCTCGATTACTACCGCCAGAACGCCAAGGTCATTGCCGATGCACTGGACGAGTGCGGCGTGTGGTACTGCGGCGGCAAGAACAGCCCCTACATCTGGCTGCGCTGCCCCGGTAACATGAAGAGCTGGGAGTTCTTCGACTGGCTGCTGGAGAACTGCGGCGTGGTCGGCACCCCGGGTGTCGGATTTGGTGAGTGCGGCGAGGGCTACTTCCGCCTGACCGCCTTCGGCGATGCCGAAAAGACCAAGGTCGCCGCCCAGCGCATCAAGGCCGCCATCCAGACTCTGTAATCTTACACAAGCAAAAAGGCGATGCAGTTTTGAACAGCTGCATCGCCTTTTTCTTTTATTTCCGGCCCGTCAGCCGGTTGAGCAGCATCACTGCCAGAACAATGATGCCGATGACAAGGATGATGCCGACCATCCCGATCAGCATCATCGGCAGCGTGGTCATCCACGAAGTAAGATGAAGCATGCGATCACCTCCGTTAAACCATCAGGGTCAGGATCAGGCCGCCTGCAATGACGGACGCGATCTGTCCCGAAACATTGACGCTGATGGAATACATCAGCAGGAAATTCTGGTTGTCCTCTTCCAGGCCCATCTTGTTGACCACACGGCCACTCATGGGGAAGGCCGAGATGCCGGCCGCGCCGATCATGGGGTTCAGCTTTTTGCCCTCCGGCAAAAAGAGATTCAGCAGCTTGGCAAACAGCACGCCGCCAGCGGTGTCAAAAACAAAGGCCACCAGGCCCAGGGCCAGGATCAGCAGGGTGTCGGGCCGGACGAACTTGTCGGCGGTCATCTGCCCGGCTACGGTCAGACCCAGCAGGATGGTGATCAGGTTGGCCAGCACGTTCTGGGCCGTTTCGCTGAGGGCGTTCAGCACGCCGCATTCCCGCAGCAGGTTGCCAAACATGAGGAAGCCCACCAGGGCAACGCTGGCCGGGGCTACCAGCCCGGCAATGACCGTGACCAGGATGGGGAACAGGATCTTGGTGAGCTGGGTCACCTTGCCCTGCTGGTAGGGCATAGAGATGCGCCGCTCCTTGCGAGTGGTCAGCAGCCGGATCACCGGGGGCTGAACGATGGGCACCAGGGCCATGTAGCTGTAGGCTGCCACCATAATGGCACCCAGGTACTGGGACCCCAGGGTGTTGGCCACAAAGATGGCGGTGGGGCCGTCGGCGGCACCGATGATGGCAATGGAGGCGGCGTCCTTCAGGTCAAAGAAGAACCCGGACAAAAACAGAGTGAAAAAGATGCCGAACTGTGCGGCTGCGCCAAAAAGCATCAGCCAGGGCTTTTCCAGCAGGGGGCCAAAGTCAATCATGGCACCAATGCCGATAAACAGCAGCAGGGGGAAAAGCTCGTTGGACATCCCGGCCTCAAACAGGGCGGAGATGGGGCCTACGGTGTCCCCTTGGGTGATGGCTCCGGAGCCGGGCAGGTTGACCAGAATGGCCCCAAAGCCCATGGGCAGCAGCAGGCTGGGCTCCATCTTTTTTGCAATGGCCAGGTAGATCAGCAGGGCACCAATGGCCCACATCACTACCATCTGCCAGGTCAGGTTCCCAAAGTTGGAAAAAAGACTGCCAAAGGTGTTCAAAAGGTTCATGCTTGTTCATTGCCTCCTTGTGCTTGGGTGCCGGGGCAAGAAAAAAGACTTCTGCCACAGCACAGTGTCTGTGACAAAAGTCTCAAGCCAACACATGGCATCGGGCATTGCTGCCGTGATGACGCTGCCATGCAGCGGCGCACCCGGTCCAGGACCCGGTGCGCCGCCCTTTACTCCCTTTTATCAGGTCTATTAAAACAGTCCCCGGCTGCCTCTGTCAAGGGGTAAAGGCAGCCTTTGCCAAATCTTATCTGCCCGTTACAGCTCATCGGGCTCCACACGGAGCATCCGGTAGCCCACCCCAACATGGGTCTGGACCAGGTGCAGGGACCCGGGCCGCTGCTCCGGGCAGAGATCCGGATCTGGGAACCAGGGGGCGTCTACCTCTTTTCTGCGCTTGGGGGAGGGGTTCTTCACGGCGCGGCCGCAGCAGACCACCAGCTCTAGATGCTGCAAGGCCCGCAGATCCTCCAGCGGGTTTTCGCGCGTCACGATGAAGTCTGCGCTCTTGCCGGGCGCGACTGTATGTAGCATTGAGGGGGTTGTAGCAAGTATCATTATATTTTAAGAATCGCACCTGTAAGGGTGTTGTACGCGATGGTTTCGGAATAGCTGCTGTGGAAGTTGAGATTTTCGTTGCTGCTTAAGAAAACATTGCATTTTGAGACGAAAAGGATATACTTATACTGGAGAAATCTATTTGATAGACAGGAGATTTCATATGATTTTGAGCGCAAAGAAATATGTGGCAGCGTTACTGGTTTTTGTATGCGTGTGTATGATATTTTCTCCCCTGACTGCATATGCAGCCGAGGACAGTTCGCAGCATGAAACTGTCAAAGTCGGTTTCTTTGCCATGGATGGTTATCATGTGATGGATGAAGAAGGCAACCGCAGTGGGTATGGCTATGATTTTCTTCGGCTGATGGCCCGTTATTGGGATGTAGATTACGAATATGTCGGATATGATAAGAGCTGGGATGATATGCAGCAGATGCTTGAAGATGGCGAGATTGATATGGTAACATCTCCCCGCAAAACACCGGAAAGAGAAGAAAAGTTTGATTTTTCACGTCCGATCGGAACCAATAATGGGATTCTGACCGTCCGCAGTGACAACAGCACGATTGTGGATGGCAATTACAGTACTTACAACGGTATGCGTGTGGCACTTTTGAACGGAAGCTCACGAGATAAAGAGTTTGCGGATTTTGCAGGCAATAAAGGATTTACATATGATCCATTTTATTTTGATACGACAGCAGAGATGGAGGAAGCTCTTCAGAGCGGAAATGTTGATGCGATTGCTGCCACTTCTATGAGGAAAACAAACAATGAGCGTATCGTGGATAAATTTGACAGCAGCGAGTTCTATGTCATTGTTAAAAAAGGTAATACAGAATTGCTGAATGAGATCAATTATGCAATCGACCAGATGAATGCAGTTGAGGGTGACTGGAAAACGGCACTTTATAATAAAAATTATGAAAGCATACAAACTAAGAATCTGGAATATACGGAGAAAGAAAAAAGTATAATTTCACAGTATTCCAAGGACAACCCGCTTCATGTTCTGTGTGATCCGACCCGTTATCCATATTCTTATAATGAAAATGGTGAGATGAAGGGGATTATCCCGGATTATTTCCGGAAAATTGCAGACTATGCCGGGATTTCCTATGAGTTTCTTACACCTGCCACCAGAGATGAGTATATTGCTTATCAGAAAAATAAGGAAACCACAGATATAAGCATCGATGCACGCCTGGAAACAGATAACTATGCAGAGGCGAAAAAATGGGGGATTACGGCACCTTTCATTACGATGCAGATGGCAAGGGTGACACGGCGTGACTTTGATGGGAAAATTAATGTTGTTGCTACTGTTGACCAGACAGTATCCAATTCAATTGAAGATGCAATGGCACCCGGTGCAGAAAAACTGATGTGCAGTACCCGACAGGAAATGATGGAAGCTGTCCGTAAGGGGAAAGCAGATGCTGCCTTCGTCTACTATTACATGGCACAGGCGTGACACTACGGGCACCATGGCATATACTCTGCTGGAACAGCCTACATTCACCTACCGCATGGTGATTTCATCAACTGAGAACCATGCGCTGGCTGGTATTCTGACGAAAGCAATGTATGCCATGCCTCAATATCTTGTTGAAGATCTTGCGGCACAGTATACCACATACAAAGCAACAGAGCTGACAGTTGTTGACGGGATCCGTCTGCATCCTGTTGTTACTGTTTTAGTTCTTCTTATTTTTGGATGGCTGCTGACTGCTATGGCTGTGACAATGGTGCATCTCAGTGCAAGAAAAAAAGCTCAGAAGGCGGCCCAGGAGAAAGCTGAGGAAATGGCGGAACTGGCAGAGCATGCACAGGCTGCAAACAAGGCAAAAACAGCATTTTTGTCACATATGTCCCATGATATGAGGACACCGATGAATGCAATCATAGGATTTACCGGTATTGCAATGAAAAACAATCCGTCAGACGAAGTGAAAAATTGTCTGGAAAAGATTGACGAAAGCTCAGAGCATTTACTGTCGCTGATCAATGATGTATTAGATCTGACCCACATCGAAAGTGGAAAAGTGAAATACAATCCGGTACCGGCGGATGTGAAAAACATTACAGATTCTGCATTGGATATTATAAAAGGCTTTCTTACGAACAGGGATATCAACTTTAAGATTCAGTGTGAAGATGCAAAGATCCCAAATGTACTTGCGGATCCTGCACGCCTGCGCGATGTGCTGGTCAATATTCTGAGCAATGCCGTAAAATTCACTCCGGATGGAGGGACGATTACATTTGAAGCCCAGTGTCAGGAAAAGGGCGGGGATGGATATATAAATATGCGTTACCGCATTTCGGATACTGGTATTGGCATGAGTGAGGAATTTACAAAAGAAGCTTTTGAGGAATTTGCACAGGAAGATTCCGATGTGAGAACGCAGTACCACGGAGTTGGACTGGGGATGGCTATCGTAAAGAAGTATGTGGATATGATGGGTGGAACCATTTCCGTGCAGAGTAAAAAGCATGAGGGAACCACATTTACTGTGGATATTCCTTTGGAAATTACAGATAAGGAATGGAATAAGTCAGACCCGGTTTTTTCGGAAAAGGTAGATCTTACAGGTGTGAATGTCCTTCTTGCGGAGGATAATGAACTGAATGCAGAGATTGCTGCCGTGCAGTTGGAAGAGTTCGGGATGAATGTAGAAAGAGCTGTGGATGGAAAGAATGCTGTTGAGATTTTCAGAAATCATCCGAAAGGCACATTTGATGTAATCCTGATGGATGTCATGATGCCTGAAATGAATGGTTATGAAGCGACAAAAGCCATCAGGGCAATGAATGACAGACCGGATGGAAAAAACATTCCTATTATAGCAATGACAGCTAATTCATTTGCAGAAGATGTTCAGGTATCACTGGATGCAGGAATGAACGCACATTTGTCAAAGCCGATTGTGATGGATGAAGTTATAAAAACGATTTTAAGGCATGTACGATAAAAGAGCGAATTTGTTAAAATGACGAAAAGACATCATTCCCAAAATCGTGTATACCATCGACCGGACCGATGGGCGGATCAACGGCATCAAATCTAAAATCGGCGGTACGGAAATGAACTCAAACTGCAGCCGTCTGGGGAGGAGAAAGATTGGATAAAATGAAAAACTCTGGAATGAGCGAAACCATGCAGACGCTGATGCGGAAAAGCGTCTGTGTGATGCTGAGCCTGCTGCTGTTGCTACTATCAGCCGTGCTCCCTGTGAAAGCTGCCGAGGAAACCGCCCCTGTAAAGGTCGTCCGCGTTGGCTCGTTTGAGGACACCTTCAACTATGTCAACGAGAAGGGTGCAAGAAAGGGCTACGGCTACGAATTGCTGCAGACCTTATCCGGCTATACAGGCTGGCAGTTCGAGTATGTGACCTGCGACTGGTCAGACTGCTTCGAAAAGCTCAAAAACGGCGAAATCGACATCATGGGCGCTATTTCCTATACGGAGGATCGCGCTGAGGAGATGCTGTTTTCGGACGAGCCGATGGGGGAGGAAAAATATTACCTCTACGCCGATCTCTCGCGCGCAGACATCTCCGCTTCCGATTACAAAACACTGAACGGCAAAAAGGTCGGTGTTCTGATGGGAACGGAACCGGAGGTGATGTTGACCGAATGGGAAGAAAAATACGGCCTGAAAACGGAACACGTCAACGTCTCCAACAACGAGGATGCGAAACAAAAGCTGGCAAATCACGAGATCGACTGCTTTGTTTCGCTGGAAGAATCCTTCTGGGCAGATCTTGGCATCTCGACCATAACCCGCGTGGGAAAATCCGGCATCTACTATGCGCTCAACAAAGACCGTCCGGATCTCAAGGAAGAACTGGACAATGCGATGCGCGCGTTGGACGAAGCTGTGCCTTTTTATACGGCGGATCTGTATAAACGGTATTTCTCAATGGATTATACGCCCATCCTTATAGGGGAGGAAAAGGCGTGGCTCAAAGAGCACGGCGCCATCAAGATGGGCTTTCTGACGAGTGACAGCGGCGTCAGCACCTTTGACCCTGCCACCGGGGAGTTTACCGGGGTAATCACGGACTATATTCAGTTTGCAGCAGATTGTCTGGGCAATCAGGAACTGGAATTCCAGCTGGTCGGCTATGACAGCAAGGAAGCAGAACTGGATGCGCTGAAATCGGGCGAGATCGACATGATCTTCCATTTCGACCAGAGCCCCAATCTGGCGGAAGAGTATCACTTTGCCTGTACCAACACAACATGGACCTCCAACCTGATGGCGGTCACGAGCAAACAGCACTTTAACGAAAACAATGTAAACCGCATTGCCGTTCCCCAAAACAAACTCTCCCTGAAAAAGTACCTTGCGTTTTATTATCCGCAGTGGGAGATCGTGGACTGCGATACACAGGAGGATGCCGCAAAGCTGGTCAAAGACGGACAGGCGGATTGCTTTGTTACCGGGATCAGCAGTGAGAATAAATACAGCAAGAAATACAGCTTTTACAGCGTTCCGCTGTTGAACCCTGTAAAATCCTGCTTTGCGGTCAATAGCGGAAACCGCAGCCTGTTGTCCATCCTGAACAAAACGATCAAGGCAATGCCTGTTAATATGCTTGCCGGCGCGCTTGCGATGTATAAGAGCTCCGCGCGGAAGGTTACCCTGAGCGATTTTATAAAGGATAACTTCTTTATGGCTCTGCTGGTCAGCAGCATTGCGGTTGCAGTTGTTCTGCTCACGATTTTGATGCTGCTCCAGAAGGCGCGTAAAGCCGAAGCTGCTGCAAGAAAAGCCGCAAACGATACGCAGAAACTGAATGCAAAATTGCAGGTCACTGTGGAAAACGCCGAGAGCGCGAACCACGCCAAATCCACCTTCCTGTTCAATATGTCGCATGATATCCGCACCCCCATGAACGCCATTATCGGTTACGCAGACCTTGCCTCCCGGCATCTGGACGACCCTGCAAAGCTGAAAAATTACATGGAGAACATTCAGGTATGCGGACAGAACCTGCTGATGCTGCTGAACAATGTTCTGGATCTTGCCCGAATCGAGAACGATAAGACGGAGATGGAGTATTCTGTTTCGAATATCGAGAAGGATTTCCGTAATTGCGTTGCCATGTTCCGGAATCAGGCAGACAGCAAGGGGCAGACGCTTACGGTGACAACACAGCTGCAGTATCCGTATATCTATGCGGATATTCCGCATCTGACCGAGATCTGTACAAACCTTGTCAGCAACGCTGTCAAATACACGGGAGCCGGCGGCACGATCCGCTGCAATGTTACGCAGAAGCCCGGCGAAAAAGAGGGCTGGTGCGATACGGTGGTCACGGTTGCCGATAACGGCATCGGAATGTCGCAGGAGTTTCAGAAGCACATTTTTGAACCGTTTGAACGGGAACGTACGTCCACCGTCAGCAAGGTGGAAGGCAGCGGCATCGGAATGGGCATCGTGAAAAAGCTGGTCGGGCTGATGAGCGGCACCGTGGAAGTGGAGAGCAGGATCGGTGTTGGCTCCACGTTTACTGTGACCATTCCCTGCCGCATTGCGTCCGAGGATGAAACACAGGCGAAACGAGAAACAAACCCTTCGGATCAAAAGTGCCTGTGCGGCACAAGGATCCTGCTGACCGAGGACAACGACCTCAATGCGGAGATTGCCGTCGAGCTGCTGCAGGAAGAAGGCTGTACGGTAGACCGCGCAAAAGATGGTGTGGAATGCGTGGATATGCTGGAAAAAGCTGCGAACGGAACGTATCAGTTGATCCTTATGGACATCCAGATGCCGGTGATGAACGGCTACGATGCGGCAAGAAAAATACGTGGGCTGGACGACCCCCAAAAAGCAAATATCCCCATCATCGCTATGACGGCAAATGCCTTTACCGAAGATAGACAGGTGGCACTGGATGCAGGAATGAACGATCATATCGCAAAGCCGATCAATATGAATGTTCTTGTGCCGACTCTGCGGAAATACCTTTGATGCGGACAGAAAGCTGTCGCACATAAAAACGACCAGTAGACTGCAGTTCACAATCTTTCTGCTGCCTTTATAGGCTGCGTCTGCTAATTTCCGCAAGGGAGCATGACAAAAGTGATCCTCCATATCAAGCTGCCGCTAACAATGTTAATACGTCCTAACATCGTCAAAAAATATTGAAAAACCCCGAAAGCGTGCTATATTATAAAGATAAAGAGCCTGCCCTCGCTCAAGGGCATGGGCGCTCAGACAGGAAACACAGAAATGAGGGGTAAATATGTTTGATACAAAAAAGCTTGCACTGTTTTT
>OHQQ01001208.1_pt1 | contig 12426 bp, 9 predicted proteins | sample 1578211 | NCBI WGS metagenome assembly OHQQ01 (sample SAMEA3879539, study PRJEB24766) | human gut metagenome | biome: human-associated habitat; feature: feces | place: USA | collected 1985/1987
GCGTGCAGTTGGAAGAGCAATCAAGGATAGTGGAATTGACAGAAAAAATATATTTCTATCAACAAAAATATGGGCTAGTGAATATGAAAATGAGAATGCTGTAGAAGAAACTCTAGAAAGACTTGGTGTTGATTATGTGGATTTACTTTATATACACCAGCCTGCAGGCAACTGGCTTGCCGGATACAGAATGCTTGAAAAAGCGTATAGAGAGGGCAAAGCAAAATCCATTGGTATCTCGAATTTTGAAGGAAAATATATGGAAGAGTTGGAAACAAAGTGGGAAATTGTACCTCAGTTTATTCAGGTGGAAGCACATCCATATTTCACACAGAAAGAACTTCGTGTAACTTTAGACAAATATGGAATTAAGCTTATGAGCTGGTATCCGCTGGGACATGGAGATACAGCATTAATGAATGAGTTGGTATTTGCAGGACTTGGCAAAAAATATGGAAAAACACCTGCACAGGTTATTCTCCGTTGGCATACTCAGATGGGATTTGTTGTAATTCCTGGAAGTAAAAATGCAGAACACATTAAGGACAATATGGATATCTTTGATTTTGCATTAACAGATGAAGAAATGGAACAGATTGCAAAGCTGGACAAGAATGAAAGATATTATCACCGCACGGATGAACAGCTTGTACAGTTTGCAAACTGGAAACCAGAGTTTGAAAAATAATACGGAGCAACTGCTTCCATCTTTTTATCTAGAAGTAGCAGTAAGTAAATCCGAGTAAAATATGGTCAAAAAATCATCGATATCCGACCTACAGCACGTTATAATATAGTTAATCTAATAAGAAAACCAAGGATTTCCTTGACTTAGGTTGACTAACCATTGTATGTATTTACAGTGGTATCTCGAGCGCCTAAGCGCTAATTGGGGGTTCGATTCCCCCTGAGAACAGTTGTTTTAAGCAGTAAGAAAATTCATTACTGCTTTTTTCCTTTTTTATAATAGTATCATTATGGTATAATAGAGACATACAAATCGGAAGATGGAGGATACACGCATGAAAATTGTAATCATTAATGGAAGTGCCAGAAAAGGAAACACGCTGACAGCAATCAATGCATTTATAAAAGGAGCATCAGAAAAGAATGAAATTGAAATCATTGAACCTGACAAACTCAACATTGCACCATGCAAGGGATGTGGTGTCTGTCAATGCTCTAAGGGATGCGTCGATAAGGATGATACAAATCCTACAATTGATAAAATTGCTGCCGCAGATATGATTCTTTTTGCTACACCAGTTTATTGGTGGGGAATGTCAGCACAATTGAAACTTATCATTGATAAGTGCTACTGCCGTGGATTGCAGTTAAAAAATAAAAAAGTTGGCACGATTGTTGTAGGCGGTTCTCCCGTAGACAGTATCCAGTATGAGCTGATTGATAAGCAGTTTGACTGTATGGCAAAATATCTTTCATGGGATATGCTTTTCAAAAAATCATATTACGCAACAGCCAGAGATGAACTTGAAAAAAACAAGGATTCCATGAACGAACTTGAGGGGATCGGAAAAAATTTATAAAGCACGTTCCAAATTCCAGCTCTACAAGCAGTCTTTACATTGACATCAGCAACATATGCATGGTATGGTACAAATAATAAGGTAGAGAGGCAACTATCACGAAGAGCAGTCCTTCATCTCTATTGATTCAAAGAACACAGGAAAGTGAAGCGTAATTTTAACTATGAAAAAGAGTCTGAGAATGACAGAGGGAAGTATCTCCCAAAAGATCATTTTTTTTGCAATTCCATTGTTTCTGGGAAATCTGTTCCAGCAATTGTATAATACTGCTGATTCCCTGATCGTAGGAAATTTTCTAGGAAGTAATGCACTGGCGGCAGTCAGTTCATCTGGAAATCTGATTTTTCTGATGGTAGGTTTTATTAACGGCATTGCCATGGGTGCAGGTGTTGTTATTGCACGATATTACGGAGCTAAAAAAAGAGACTGCCTGCAAAAGGCAATCCATACAACGGTTGCATTTGGACTTGTGGCCGGTGCTACGCTGACAGTTTTGGGAATGCTTCTGGCACCAAAGATCCTGGTATTGATGGGAACTCCTGCGGACGTGCTCCCGGAATCTATTGTGTATTTCCGTACATATTTTGCAGGGTCTATGGGTGTTGTCATGTACAATATCTTTGTTGGAGTTCTGCAGTCGGTCGGTGATGGACGCCATCCACTGATATATCTGATTATTTCTTCCTGTGTCAATGTCGTTCTGGATATTTTCTTTATCGCAGGTCTTGGCATGGGAGTCGGATCAGCAGCACTTGCAACCGCAATTTCACAGTTTGTCAGTGCACTGCTCTGTATGGTTCATCTGCTGCGTGTGGAAGAAGAATACCGTCTGGAATTGCGAGAGATTCGTTTTGACAGTTCTATGCTGAAGCAGATCATCCAGAATGGTGTACCATCCGGTTTTCAGAATTCAGTGATCGCGATCGCGAACGTCTTTGTACAGTCAAATATAAATGCATTTGGAAAAATGGCGATGGCAGGATGTGGTTCCTACTCCAAGATAGAGGGATTCGCCTTTTTGCCGGTGACCTGTTTTACAATGGCTCTGACAACCTTTGTCAGTCAGAATCTGGGTGCAAAACAGTATGACCGGGCGAAAAAGGGAGCAAGATTTGGAGTTTTCTGCTCGATTACTATTGCAGAGTTTATCGGTATTATCATATATGTGGCAGCACCGGTACTGATCACAGCGTTTAACAGAGATCCTGATGTTGTACATTATGGAGTCATGCAGTCCAGAACAATTGCGTTATTTTATTGTCTGCTGGCGTTTTCTCATTGCATCGCAGCAATACTTCGTGGATCAGGTAACGCATCCGTTCCGATGATCGTTATGCTCTGTGACTGGTGCCTGTTTCGCGTAAGCTACATTACTGTGGCAGTTCGTATTCTCCCGGATATACGAGTGATTTTCTGGGCATACCCATTGACTTGGGGTATCAGCTCCGTGATTTTTCTGTTTCTGTTCTTACGTGGAAAATGGGTTTACGGATTCGAGAAATCCTAATCGCTATACCGAATAATCGCACAAAATTTTCTTTACATTTTCGATTTTTACAGGCTTTGCAAGGTGAGCATTCATTCCCGCTGCCAGACACTTTTCTTTACTATATCTGGTGCGGGAGCAAGTTTAAACAGCAATCAGACCTTTTACAATCGCCATTCCAAGTCCAATTTTTTCCTTTTTGAATTCATCACTTGACATTGTATCAAAGACTACCTGCTTTTCTATGAAAAGATAGTTAATTGGTTATCAACTGCATAGAAATGTTAAAATACACATAAAATAGTAATGTATATTGATTAAATAAATCCTAGATGATATAATTTAATTACCAAAAAGTGTGTAAATTTACAAAAACAAGGAGTTGAACTCATGGAGATTAAAAGAGATGCATACCTTGAACAGTTAAAGATAAGAAAAGATAATGGGATGATAAAGATTATCACGGGAATCAGGAGATGTGGGAAATCATTCCTGTTATTTGTATTGTTTAAGAAATATTTATTGGAGAGTGGTGTAGATAATGACCATATCATTGAGATTGCTTTGGATGGCATTGAAAATGAGGAGCTGAGAGATCCAAAGAAGTGTTACCAGCATATTAAAGAGCGGGTGGAAGATGACCAGAAATATTATCTGCTTTTGGACGAAGTACAATTTATGTCACGATTTGAGGAAGTGCTGAATAGCCTGCTTCGAATCAGCAATATTGATGTATATGTGACTGGAAGCAACTCTAAGTTTTTATCCAGCGATATTGTAACTGAATTTAGAGGCAGAGGAGATGAGATAAGAATATATCCGTTGTCCTTCGCAGAGTTCTATGCGGCTTTCGATGGAGATTATGATGATGCTTGGGAGGAATATATGATATATGGTGGTTTACCACAAGTGCTACAGTTTTCTGTGGAACGCCAAAAGGCTGAGTATCTAAAAAACATTTTCACAAATGTTTATATTAAGGATGTTGTAGAACGAAACAAGCTGCGAAATGTTGATGAGATTGATACTTTAGTAGATATCCTTGCTTCTGCGATAGGAGCTCCTACTAACCCAACTAAAATATCAAATACGTTTAAAAGTGAACGAGGCATCAATTACAGCAATAAGACCATATCCAACCATATAGATTATCTTGTGGAGGCATTTTTGATTTCTAAAGCTGACAGATATGATATTAAAGGTAGAAAATATGTGGGAGCAAATCTGAAATACTATTTTTCAGATGTGGGACTTAGAAATGCAAGATTGAATTTTAGACAGCAGGAACCTACTCATATCATGGAAAATATTGTTTACAATGAGCTGCTTATCAGAGGTTATAATGTGGATGTTGGTATTGTAGAGGCGTATGCGAAAAATGATGAAGGAAAAACAACTCGAAAGCAGTTTGAAGTTGATTTTGTGGTCAATCAGGGGAGTCAGAGATATTATATTCAGGTGGCTTATGATATGACCTCTGAGGAAAAGCAGAAGCAGGAATTTAATTCATTTAGAAATATCCCTGATTCATTTAAAAAGATCGTGGTAGTAAACGGAACAAAAAAGCCTTGGAGAAATGAGGAAGGCTTTGTAATCATGGGAATGAAGTATTTTTTGCTTAATGCGGATAGTTTGGAGTTATAGTATGCTTGGACTTGACAGAATTTTTTAGAATGCGGGAAGCTTCTTGCATATTAATTACTAGTCCTCATTAGAAATTCCATATGGTAACACATATTCTTCATCAGGCAGTTCTGATATTTCACCTGCATTAATGTTTTTACTCTTTTCGTACACAACCTCCAGCAATTTAATAAAAAAGACCAGCAAAATGCTGGTCCTAAAATATGTATATATCCAGACATACAATCACCAACATGTGGTCAAAACATCTGGAACACTCCATTTGTCAAAAATTTCTAATATTACATTATAATGGGTAAGAACTTAAGTCAATACCTGTATTTTATCTAATGTTATTTATGCTGCACGATGTATATCTTTTTAGTTTAAGCATAGCTTTCTTCCATATCACTGATATCTTCAAGAACCTCCCTTATTCCATAAAGCATTTGCTCTTCAGTTAATTTATGTATCACTTCCCGCTTAGAGATCTGATTCTCAATTATTGGAATCAAAAGATTTCTTGCAAATTTCTTCCTATCATTACTTGCAAACATATCTTTAAGAGTTTTTCCATCTAATTTATCCTTTAATCTGTCTACGGACTTTTCTGCTTCCTTATTGCTAAGAAGATATTCTGATGCCATTTCAGTAAACACATCCTGAATTATTTCCACCATTTCATCTGCATCGTCTTCAATAAAGCTTCCAACCACAGCATTTGTTACTTTACCTGCTGCAGAACCAGCAACCATAGAACCAACTAAGCCACCCACAATTGTACCTATTCCTGGAATTGCGGAACCGATTGCTGCGCCGGCAACCCAGCCTCCTGTTCCAGCCCCTACCGTTGCAGCTGTATTTGCCATATTCTTAAACAACTGTTTTCCTGATATTCTCCCTCTGAATATGTTGGCAACATCAAAGGAAGACAGTACAACAAATGTGATGCCTGCTGTAATTGTATTGCTCCTTAAAAGCTTGGCTGCTGCTTTCATTGCCGCTGCGCCATAAATAGGCTTTGAACCTACACGAAATGCATTAATTAAAACTGCAGATGCTTTCGGTCCCATCATAGCAACTATAGCTTCGGAACTTCCAACAAGCGCACTATTAAGCCCGGCTTTTGATAATTGAGCTGCAAGTATCGAAGCAATAAATGCTGTTCCACCTACTTTAAGACCTGAATATGTCGCAATCTTTATAGCATCTTCAAAATCTTCTCCATTCCACATTGATGTTGCAAATGTTATCATTGCAGTAACACCAAATGCAGATGATGCTATTATTGTTCCGTTTACCGCATCATATGTAAGAGATTCAACAGTACCCGCTTTGGCAATATTTTTAGCCTGTGCATAGGTAAAGTGTCCTTTTTTAACAATATTCTTTGCCTCATTAGGATCAGACACCCCCTTTACCTGTCCATTTTTTATCTTCTCCTCCATTGCCATTACAGCTTCATCATACTTATCAGATGGAACTTCTATCTTCATTGGTTTTCCATCCGTCATATATCTGAATGTACCTTTTCCATCATTTTCAAAGCATTCATTTATACATCTTTTTCCTGTAGCGCAATACTTCGACTGTATATTTACGCCATCAACAACTCTGTCAGCACCATTTTTAGCGTTATCATCTCCAACAATCTTTGCATCATGTCCTGTCAGCTTATCAAATAGGTTATTAGCCCTTTCTGCAGCAAAACCATGTCCCTGTCTTGAATGAAATTTCTCTTCTTCAAACTGATTATTAACAGTCCTAAATGCACCTATCCCTCGACCTGCTGATTCAGCTCCGAAATTATTCTTCTTTTCATTTTCAATTTTCTTCTTCTCCGCCTTTTTGTTAGCCTCAAAGTTTTTCATTTCATTAAGGAAATTTTTTAATGGTGTCTTCTTTATCAGACCGCCTTCTATATAAAGTGAACTTCCATCTAAAAAATCTATCGCTAATTCTCGGTCACTATCCTTTTTACTACTCTTTAACATTCGTATTTGCTTAATATCGTCATACCACAGCTTTTTAGGCTTTTCAAACATTTCAACATAATACATTTTATCATCAGTAAAAATATATCCATTCTTACCACTCCCAAATGAAGTTGTATCATAGAATCCTATTATAGTGTCACTATCCATACCCTGTGCAAATGTTTTTAACGCATTATTAATTTTTTTGCTTGGAACTTCACCGCCAATATGACAATAAAATCCCGTTGACATATCTGTCAGATACTTTCTCATTATTTCAATTTTTTCTTCATGTTCCCCCATAGCATTAATTCTCCTTATTCTCTGTCACTACATTTCCTAATAATTCAACATACCTATGCATAAGCTCCTGCAAATAAAATCCATTCAGCCTTTTCGATACAGGAAGACTGTCAAATTTGCTGCCTGCATAATCTAAGGCCTCATTCCACAACTTATTTAATTCCAACTTTTCAGGATACATATCTGCAAACGCTTCTTTTATTGTATCTTCTATATATATCTTCTTATCTTCAACAATCCTTTTCTTCTTATCCTCACTTGCAAGAAATGGAAAATCCATGTGCATTGTTTCATTCAATAATCTGTTTATCACATCACAGTCACCATTCATGTAGCTCCTCCTTGAACCCACTTAATTCTTTCTTTACCTTTTAATCACACCTTTGCCATCAGCAAGAAATATATTTCTGTTTTTCACGCATATAAACTGAATATATTATAGCTCTTTGATGACCTGACAGCAAGATTTGTTATTTTTCATAGCATCTAACCGACTGCCATGATTTCGCATTTCCATTTATTAATATATTATAAAGAAGCTTGTTATCAGAATATATGAGATATATAATTATAAAAACAGAAATAAAAAGCACAATAAGGAGCAAGCAGATATATGTTTTATTTTATATTAGAACCCATAATGATGTATAACTGGATATTAATATTATCGGCAGTTATTCCTGCGGTATTCCTTATGATTAAAGTATACAGAGCAGACAGAATGGAAAAGGAAAGCGGCTACCTTTTAAGACAGCTAGTTATTGCGGGAATTCTATCCACCATTATTGCCTTAATTGAGGAAAAAATAGGGGAATGGATTTTATCATGCTTTGTTCCCGGAAATACATTGCTGTATCAGATAATTCTTTATTTTGTTATTGTTGCCATAGCCGAAGAAAGCTCAAAGTATTTCTTCTTAAAAAAACGGACATGGAATAATCCAGAATTTAACTGTCAGTATGACGGTGTTGTATATGCAGTATTTGTTTCTCTCGGATTTGCCCTTTGGGAAAATATCAACTATGTTTTATCATATGGTTTTTCAACTGCTATTGTAAGAGCAATAACAGCAATTCCAGGACATGCCTGTTTTGGTGTGTTTATGGGTGTATTCTATGGTCTCGCAAGAAAACAGTATAATCGTGGAAAAAAGTTTAGCTCCAAGATATTCAGAATATTCAGTGTTGTGTTACCAGTTCTATTACATGGCTCATATGATTTTATAGCTTCCATGGAAAATACAATGGGAGGTCTATATTTCGTGGCCTTCGTTATTATACTTTTTGCACTGTCTTTTGGACTGGTAAACATCTCATCAAAGAATGATAAATACATATGATATAGAAAACACCAGCACATTTAACCTTAACGTGCTGGTGTCTGTATGTTAATACTTTTCGTATTTATTCATCTGTCTTCTTTTTAAGAATACAAGAAATACTACCACGCAGGAAATTACTATCAGAACTGTTAATGCTCCAAATGTAACCGCTGCTGGATGATTATTAATTAAGCAACATATTTATAAGCCAGATTATTGGCAGGAAGATATGCATCTCCTCCATACAAAGATGTATAATCATTTACCACCTTATTACCTTTTGCAACTGCATTTCTGCAAAGTATACCATTTTCCTTATATTCTTCTCCGTCCCATTCAATGGAGTTTATTTTATATATTGATAATCTTTTATTTTTTTCGCATAATCCGTATATTTCCACCAGAATATGTTAATATATGAATATCAATCCACAGATTGGAGAATTACCATGAAAGCATATGAAAGATTATTAAAATATGTCACTTTCCGTACACCAAGTGATGAAAGCAGTGAAACAACTCCCTCATCTGCATGCCAGTTTGAGTTAGCCAGATTTCTTAAAAATGAGATGGAAGGATTGAATTTATCGGACATTGTACTTGACGATATGTGTTACCTGTATGGTAAGCTTCCGGCAACCAAAGGTTATGAAAATGCACCTGCTATCGGATTTATTGCACATATGGATACCGTGTCCGATTATTGCAATCACGATATTACACCAGTACTAACAGAAAACTTTAATGGTGTATCACTCAAACTTCCTGCGGGAATAACCCTGTCTGTGCATGATTTTCCTCATCTTGGCACTCTTAAGGGACGCACACTTATCACATCAGACGGAAGCACTATACTTGGTGCTGATGACAAAGCAGGTATTGCTGAAATACTTACTATGATAGAACATTTGCAGAAAGGCAATATACCTCATGGAACAATATGTATTGCATTCACACCTGATGAAGAAATCGGCATGGGAGCTGAACATTTTAACATAGAACAGTTCGGTGCCAAATACGCCTACACAATTGACGGCGACACAGAAGGCGAGATTCAGTACGAAAACTTCAACGCATGCAAAGCGGATTTTCATATTAAAGGCTTCAATGTACACCCAGGTTCTGCCAAAGACACCATGATTAATGCCAGTCTTGTTGCAATGGAGATTAACAATGCACTTCCTGCTATGGAAACCCCTCGCGGCACAGAAGATTACGAGGGCTTCTACCATCTTGTCAGCATGTCTGGCGATGTCAGTGAGGCTTCGCTTAATTATATAGTAAGAGACCATGATAAGAATTTATTTGAAGCAAAGAAAAATACTCTGCGATTAATCGAAAAGAATATGAATGAAAAATGGGGCAAGGGAACTGTTACGCTCACCATTATAGACCAGTATAATAATATGTCCGAAATCATTGCAGGCTGCATGAATCTTATTGAAAATGCAAAGAAAGCCTGTGAACTGGCTGATATAACGCCACTTATTCTTCCTATCCGCGGAGGCACAGACGGCTGTCAGTTAAGCTTCAAAGGTCTTCCATGCCCTAACCTTGGAACTGGCGGACACGCATACCACGGTCCTTATGAACATATTACTGTTGAAGGCATGGATATGACCGTTGCTATGCTTGTTAAATTGGTTGGAACATTTACTGAATAACAACTATATTTCATAACACAAAACAGGAGTTAAGCTATTGACCTACTCCTGTTTTGTATTATCAGTTGCTATTCAGTTTTTATTACTTTCGCTTTGAAACAACATACATAACTGTTGCTGCAATGCATCCAGCTAACGCAATAATTGCTATTACAAGCCATAATTTCCCATGATTTCTGTCCCCAGTGTTAATTGATGATGCATTTGTTTCATTCTCATCAAATGTATACTGGCTTGTTGTTTCTGATTCTATCTGACTGATGGTCTCTGTTTCAGATTCTTTAATACTCTCTGTCTCCAGTTCTGTTCCTTTAGTACTTTCCATCACTGTTTCGGATTCTTTAATACTCTCTGTCTCCGCTTCTGTCTCTTTAATGCTCTCTGTCTCCGGTTCTTTAACAGTAAAAAGTGCACTAGCTGTTCCACTCGATGAAGCAATACCTATAACATGCTCTCCCGTCGATAATTTTTTTATTAAATCTGGATTAAGTGTTACAATAATACTTCCTGCTTTTACCGTATAATCCTTGTCTTTTACAAGCTCTCTGCCATCAAGTTCTACTTTTACAAAATCTGAAAATGCTGCATTAGACTTAAATGTAATTGCCTTATCGGAATTCTTATCAATTATACATTTATCACCAGCAATTATTTCTGGTGCCAGTTTCGATGTAACAACACTATCTTTGTCTATCTGCTTTGATGCATTTGAATCTGCAAAGTATTTTAAACATAAAGAGCAGTAATAATATTCAGTATTACCTTCCTGAGTCACTGTAGCTGCTTTAGCTTCTACATGCTGTAACTTATGATTATCCTTATTTAATTCACCATATTCCTCATGACATACTTCACACACTGCACGATTGACGCATGTTGCCTCTCCACCACTATGAATATGCTCTGGAATGCCACCCTTTATTTCAAATGTGAGTATATTATTCTCGATTGAATTGACACTGATATAAATATCTCCGTAAATCCATATATCTTCACCTATTCCTAATGCTGCATCTGCCTTTGTGTTATACTGTCCACCAAGAACTTCATAATTCCATTTAGGTGATGAAAAATACATATTACTTGGAAACTTAGTGTCACTGTCTATAAGATAACATACCAGCCCGGATTTTAATGGAATTTTATCCACTCTGTTTCCATTAATCTTGAACATCTGCTTATATTGAGAATCATATTTGTTACCATTATCCTCAAAGTTTCTGTACTCAAGATACAATGTCTTACCCTTTTCCGGAATATCCATCTTATATCCTGTAATATTATCCGTACCTGAAGTTCCTAATGCTTTAAGACTATATTCTCCTTCGGACAAAATCGTCTTAATATCATTCTCATCAGCCCAGCCTAATACTTCTTTCTCCTTAAGAGACATAAACTGTGGAACTGGAGATATATGCTTTGCCATAACTGACATGAAATACACCGGTGACGCATTCTTTGAGTTATATAAATCCTTCAGCCCCATAATATGTCCCATTTCATGTACTGCTGTTGCAATTGATACAAATACCTGGTCATCCCCATCCTTAAATAAATATCCGTTAGTATCACCATCAGGCTTACAATACGAATTGGTTATCTGGACATATTTGTAACTATTAATAGTTTTTTTGCCGGTATTAACAGAAATATTATTAACATAATCTGTATAATTCCACAATGGTGAAGACCAGCTTACTGATATATTACCTGACTCATTATTCTTATAAATAATTGTAATTGAATCAATTGTTCCATTGTTATCTTTATCAAGCACACCATAATCATAGTATACAGTATCATTATAATCAGAAATTTTATTACCCGATGATATGGCATTATTAACAGCTTCTGACCACTCCTGCCTAAGCTCATACATTCTGATTGCACGCTCCGAAGCATCTTTATAACCAATAGTATTAATATCGCTGTACTCTGCATAATACCCACGAGGATGTGAAAGTACAATTGAGCCGCCATTATCATATAGATATACACTTCTCATTCTTAATTTATTATCTGATACACATCTGTAATAATCGCCTACACTATATGAACCTGCATTATATGAATTATCTGTTATTTTTCTGACGGAACTGCCTTCATATACATCATTTATAAATTCGGTTTCACCTGCAAATCTGGCAAAGCTGATCCAGATGGTAGCAGCAGGCGAGATCAACCGTACAGTAGCAAAGACCGTATTTGAAGAGATCTTTGAGCACAATGTAGATCCTGCCGTTTATGTAGAAGAAAAGGGCTTGAAGGTAGTAAATGATGAAAGCGCCTTAAAGACCACCATTGAAGGCATTCTGGCGGCAAATCCGCAGTCTGTGGCCGATTATAAGGGCGGAAAAGAAAAAGCCATGGGCTTCTTGGTAGGACAGACTATGAAGGCTATGAAGGGCAAGGCAGACCCTGGAATGGTAAATAAACTGTTGAAGGAACTGCTGGCAAAGTAAAAGAGATTTATACAGTTAAATTCCCCGGTTTACCGGGGAATTTG
>OHQQ01001211.1_pt1 | contig 12417 bp, 8 predicted proteins | sample 1578211 | NCBI WGS metagenome assembly OHQQ01 (sample SAMEA3879539, study PRJEB24766) | human gut metagenome | biome: human-associated habitat; feature: feces | place: USA | collected 1985/1987
ATTAGAGCAATCACTTCTGCACCCAAGGTATCAGGTTGACCGAATTCTTAGGAGGCGAACCCTCTATCCAGCTGAGGTATAGAGACATATATGTATTATCGTTGATTTTTGACTTTTCTGCACTTTGTATGGAATGCTTTTCACAACGAAGTGACCGACTGCGTTGCAACCGGAACGGTGTTAAACTTGTTGCATCAAAAATTGTTGAGAAAACTTCGATTCCCGGTCTTGCTTTTGATTAGAGCAATCACTTCTGCACCCAAGGTATCAGGTTGACCGAATTCTTAGGAGGCTTGCGCTCTATCCATCTGAGCTACGGAGACGGATGCCCTATTATAATACAGCATTTTGCGGATAAAATCAAGTTGAACCGGAGGGCAAAATGGTGTATGCTATAGAGGAAATGAAAATAGCCGCGGCAGGCTTTGCCGCGTGCGGAGGAACTTATGGAAAAGGCAAAAGGGAAAAAGCTGTTTTACCGCCCGGCGGGCAAGCGCAAGGGGATGTATACGCCTACGCAGATCATCTGTGCGAGCTTTGTCATCGTGATCGCGCTGGGCACCTTTCTGCTCAGCCTGCCTGTTGCCAGCAAGCACGGGCGGCTGGATGTACTGGATGCCATGTTCACCGCTACAAGCGCTACCTGCGTTACTGGTCTGATCGTGCGGGATACCTGGACCCAGTTCACCTACTTTGGGCAGGCGGTGATCCTGCTGCTCATTCAGGTGGGTGGTTTGGGGTTGGTCACCCTCACCAGCTTCTTCGCGCTGGCTATGCGGCGGCGCATGGGCTTCCGCGATCTGCGGCTGCTGGGAGAAAGCGTCTCAGCGGACGGATATGCGCAGGCCAAGGACGTGCTGAAGATCGTGGTGGGACTGGCTGGCCTGTTTGAAGGCATTGGCATTGTGCTGCTGCTGTTCGCCTTTGTGCCGCAGTTCGGGCTGGAAGGCATCTGGGTGAGCGTGTTCACGGCCATCTCGGCTTTCTGTAACGCGGGCTTTGATCTGTTTGGCCGGTTCGGCCAGTATGCCTCACTGGCACCCTATGTGAACAATTACTATGTTCAGGCCGTTGTGATGTTCATGATCATCTCCGGCGGTCTGGGTTTCATGGTATGGGTGGAGATCGGTCAATACCGCAAAAAGCACCGGCTTTCCCTGCAGGCCAAGGTGGTGCTGAGCTTCTCGGTGATCCTGTGGCTCGGCGGCGCGGCGCTCATCGCGCTGATGGAGTGGAACAATCCTGCCAGCATGGGCGGGCTCTCTGTGCCCGGCAAGCTGATGGCGGCACTGTTCCAGTCGGTGTCCACTCGTACTGCGGGCATGAATACCATCGACCTTGCGGCCTGCGGCCCCATCACCAAACTGCTGATGAGCGCGCTGCAGTTCATTGGTGCGGCACCCGGTTCCACCGGCGGCGGCGTGAAGGTGACTACGTTCGCCGTCATCATCCTGACCATCCGCAGTGTGGCTCAGGGCCGCGACGACTGTGTGATCGCAGAGCACCACATCGAGTCCAAGACGGTTTATCGTGCTTTGACCATTATCGTGCTCGGCGGGCTGGCGGCGGTTGGCTCGGCTGTGGTGGTGTTCTATAACACCTCGGACGCTGTGTCGGTCATTGACGCTATTTTCGAGTCCTGCTCTGCCTTTGGCACAGTTGGCCTTTCGGTGGGCGTTACCGCTCAGCTGAACCGGGGCGCAAAAATCCTGTATATGCTGGTCATGTTCATGGGCCGTGTCGGCCCGGTGTCGCTGGCCATGAGCCTGACAGCAAAGCCGGACGACAACAAACGGAAGATCATGCCGGTGGGGCATATCAACGTTGGTTAAACGATTTTGAATGCCCTCCTAGAGTTGCGGCTCCCAGCATCCACTTCATGCCTTGAGCGGCATTCGTGTCTTGCTGGCCGCGGCCCCAACAACTCCTCCCTGCTTCTGCCGCAGGCAGCGGTCGTCGTTGTTGTACTCTGGGCATGTTCAGTGGAATTTGATTTTTATTTTTCGCATTTGTCGCAGCCCTGACGCTTGTCAGGGCGAATCCCTTCCATCTGCTAACGCAGACCGCTCGCCTGCTTGAAAGCCCCACTGGGGCTTTCATTGCTACGCAACCGCAGGGCTGCTCCAAATGCATTTTCACGAGTGGAGTCGTAGAGATAAGCGTCAGAGTATAACAAAAGTGGGTGCTATCCGAAAATAGCACCCACTTTTTTGTATATTGAAAAATAAAATTTACTCTGCGTACAGCTTTATGATGTTCAGCAAGATCTCAGTGCAGCGGTCCATGCGCTCAGCGGTGATGCACTCGCATACGCCGTGGAAATTGAAGCCGCCGGTGCCCAGATTGGGGCAGGGCAGGCCTTTCCAGCTCAGCATAGCACCGTCGGTGCCGCCGCGCACCGGAATTTCCTCCGGTTCCAGCCCGGCTATGCGGGTGGCCTTGCGGGCGGTCTCTACTAAGTGGAAATGCGGCTTGATTTTTTCCAGCATGTTGCGGTAGCTGTCCTTGATCTCCACGGTCACGGTGCCTTCGCCGTACTTTCCGTTCAAAAATTCGGCAATATCCAGCATGTTGTCCTTCTTGAACTGCAGCTTTGCGGCATCGTGGTCGCGCAGGATGTAGCCCAGCTTTGCGGTGGTCACATCGCCGTACATCTGGCACAGGTGGTAGAAGCCCTGCCGGCCCTCGGTCGTTTCGGGGCGGGCGGTGATGGGCAGCGCCTGATGAAACTCCATGGCCACATTGGAAGCGTTGATCATGGTGTCCTTGGCGGTGCCCGGGTGCACCGAGAAGCCGCGGATGGTCACGGTGGCGGAAGCGGCGTTGAAGTTCTCGTACTCAATGGAGCCGGCATCGCCGCCGTCCACCGTATAGGCAAAGTCGGCACCGAAGCCCGGAATATCGAACAGCTCTGCACCCTCGCCGATCTCTTCATCCGGAGTAAAGGCGATACACAGCTTGCCGTGGGGCAGGCCTTTTTCCTGAATGGTTTCAACAGCGGTCAAAATTTCGGCAATACCGGCCTTATCGTCGGCACCCAGCAGGGTGGTACCGTCTGAGGTGATGAGGGTCTCGCCCTTCATGGAAGTAAGGAAGGGGAACACAGAGGGCTTCATCACCATGCCGGTGGCGGGCAGAGTTACGTCGCCGCCGTTGTAGTTTTCCCACACAACGGGCTGCACATTCTCACCGCTGGCATCGTCGGCAGTGTCCATGTGGGCAATCAGGCCCAGAGCGTGTTGATCCTCACAGCCGGGCGTGGCAGGCAGGGTGCCATAGACGTAGCAGTGCTCGTCCACATGGGCATTCTCCATGCCAAGGGCCTTCATCTCATCCACCAGCTGGCGGGCAAGGTCAAACTCCCGTTCAGCGGAAGGGTGCGTACCGGAGTTTTCGTCCGAGGTGGTATGCACCCGGACATAATTCAAAAGCCGTTCATAAGCGCGCATAAGGCACACTCCTTTTATATTTCAGTGATGTATACTTCTCAGTTCCTTTATCATACCCTCTTTTCCGACAATTTACAACTGTTTTGCGCGCATTCATATGGAAAGATGAATCCTCATTTTTAAGGTGAACAAAATTCATGCAGTAAAATGCATCCATCTGTGCAGAACGTGCTACAATAGGTACAAAATAAGCCGGGAGGGAAGTTTTATGACAACAAAAGTCTTTTTTTACACCCTGCGCCCCTACGATGAGCTGAGCATCGCGCAGCGGCTGGCACCGCAGCTGGACGTTGAGTTTGGCTCTACGCAGGAGTACCCAACGCTGGAAAACGCTGAACTGGCAAAGGGCTATGATGCCGTGTCGGTAACGCCCTGTGATATGAGCGCGCCCATGGTCAAGCGGTTTCACGAGCTGGGCGTAAAGTCCATCTGCTGCCGTTCCATCGGCTATGACCACGTAGACCGCGAGACGGCCCGGGAACTGGGCATGAAGGTGGCTAATGTGGACTACCCGCCAAACGGCGTTGCAAACTTTGCCATTATGCTCATGCTGATGAGCCTGCGCAAGGCAGGGCACATCCTCAAGCGCGGCGAAGCGCAGGACTACTCCCTGCAGGGAAAAATCGGCCGCGATATTTCCACCTGCACTGTGGGTGTGATCGGTACAGGCCGCATTGGCCGCACGGTGCTGCAGCATCTGTCCGGCTTTGGCTGCCGCCTGCTGGCCTACGACCTGTACCCCAACGACGAGGTAAAGAAGATCGCCGAGTATGTGCCGCTGGAGACCCTGCTGGCGGAAAGCGATGTCATCACTCTGCACACCAACGCTACGGAGGAAAATCACCATCTCATCGACACCAAAGCAATTGAGAGCATGAAGCCGGGCGTGACCATCATCAACACCGCCCGCGGCAAGCTGATCGACAGCGATGCACTGATCGCCGGGCTGGAAAGCGGCAAGATTGGCGCGGCGGGCCTGGACGTGCTGGAAAATGAGAACGGCCTGTACTATTATAATCGCATGGGCGATGTGATCCCGAACCCGGAGCTGGCGGCTCTGCGCAGCATGCCCAATGTGATCCTGACCGACCACACGGCTTTCTACACCCACGAGGATGTGGAGAGCATGGTGCGCGGTGTGCTGGAAAGCGCGGTTGCCTTTGAAAAAGGCCAGCCCACCCGGCATGATGTGACGGACCTTTGATTTGTCCGGCGGACGATTTTGAATGGCCACCGTTGCACTCTGGCCATCTTCAACGGAAACAGTATTTCTGAATAGAGCAGATCCCGGCAGACTGTGGTCTGCCGGGATCTGCATTTTCACGGGAGGGGGTGCAGCGGAAAATGGCATTCCGTTTGTTTGAAGCATCTGCCGGTTGGGACCCTTCCGGTGAAAAAGGGATTCCTGAAAATCCGCAGATTTTCAGGAATCCCCAATAAAAAATAATTATTCCGCTAAATATGCTCAGAGCAAAGCGAAGAGCATTCAAATGGTAATCAACCCAGACTGATGCCCATGCGGCGGGCGACGGTGAGCAGGTCGCAGTTCTCCGGCACGTTGCGGGTCTTGCCTGCAATGTCGGCCAGACGGTTCTCGGTGACATGGCGGTTCACCATGGCAACGGTCACGCCGTAGCGCTCGATCTCCACCAGCTTTGCCGCATAGCTGCCGAACTGGGTGGCCAGCACACGGTCGTAGGCGCTGGGGCTGCCGCCGCGCTGCATGTGGCCCGGGATGCACACACGGGTCTCCATGCCGGTCTTTTTCTGCACGGCCTGTGCGATGCGGTTGGTGGCGGTGGCACCAAAGCCCTGCTCGGCACGCTTGGCCATCCAGTCCTTACGCTTCATGCGGGCTTCTTCCACGTTCATGGCACCCTCGGCCACGGCGATGATGGAGAAGTTGGAGCCTCTCTTGGCGCGGCGCTCCACGGCCTCGCACACGCGGTCGATGTCGTAGGGCATCTCGGGCAGCAGGATGATGTCGGCACCGCCGGCAATGCCGGAATACAGAGTCAGCCAGCCGGCCTTGTTGCCCATGATCTCAATGCACATCACGCGGCTGTGGCTGCCGGCGGTGGTGTGGATGCGGTCGATGACCTCCGTGGCAATGTCCACAGCAGTGTGGAAGCCAAAGGTCACATCGGTGCCAAAGATGTCGTTGTCGATGGTCTTGGGCAGGCCGATGATGTTGAGCCCTTCCTGCGAGAGCAGGTTGGCCGTTTTGTGGGTGCCATTGCCGCCCAGGCAAAGCAGGCAGTCCAGCTTGGCGTCCTTGTAGGTCTTTTTCATGGCGGCCACTTTATCGACGTTGTCATCCTCCACCACGCGCATCATTTTAAAAGGCGTGCGCTTGGTGCCCAGGATGGTGCCGCCCAGGGTCAGAATGCCGCGGAAATCGTCCTCGGACATCTCCTTGTAGTCGCCGTTGATCAGGCCGCTGTAACCGTTCAGGATGCCCACGATCTCCACATTGTCACCCATGCGGGCATACAGTGCTTTTGCTACACCGCGGATGGTGGCGTTCAGGCCCGGACAGTCGCCGCCGGAGGTCAGGATACCAACACGTTTTTTCATTCAAAAGCCCTCTTTCCTCTGAGCTTCAGGGCCGCTGACCCTGAGCACACTATTTATAGTATAAGAGTATTCCGAATGAGGGTGGGTGTCAAGCCATCTGGACAAAATTTTACATGCTGCCGTGCTGCCGCAGGACGCGGCGAAAAAGTTTGCGGGAAAAGCAAAAAAGTAGTTGACAAGGACACACTCTTCGGGTATAATATCCCTTGTCAGCAGCGCCGAGCCGCTCCTGACAAACCGAATAATGGGGATTTGCATAGTGGTAGTGCGGTAGACTCTGACTCTACTTGTGGGAGTTCGATTCTCTCATCCCCAACCAGAAAACCGCAGTCGCCTTCCGGCTGCGGTATTTTCGGGGCATAGCGCAGTTGGTAGCGCGCCTCGTTCGGGACGAGGAGGCCGTGGGTTCAAATCCCGCTGCTCCGACCAAAAAAGACCAGTACACTTTGTGTACTGGTCTTTTTTCGTCTTCACAGCGGGATTTGAAAATGAGCGGCGACGCGAAGCGGCGCAACAAAAGCCCCGGTGGGGCTTTTGTTAGCTCATGGGTCCCACCCGGTAGGAACGTCTACAGGGGTGCATGCTGCAGGAGCAGCGGGATTTGAACAGGGCGGCGACATGAAAGGAGTGAGCGCCTGCGCTCACAGAGACCTCTGCGGCGGAGCCAGCGGCTCCACCGATACGCCGCCCATGCCAAGGGTGGTTTTGATCCCGATGCCGCCGTAGGGCGCAAAGGAGAGCAGGGCAAACGGGAAGTACGGCCCCGTACCCACCCAGAGCACTGCACGCAAAGCCGCGACAGGCTCCTCCGAGGACGGCGGCCGCACAACAGAAAGGGACCCGTTATGACAAAACTCCGGAAACTGGCCGGGTGGCTCCCGGCCGTGGGCGCAATGATCTTCAATGGCTGTGTGATCGGCTGGCTGCACTGTACAAAACCGCAGCTTCTGGGGCCTTCGGTCCCCGGCAATGTCGTCGCAGTCGGTTACACCATCCTGTTCCTGCTCTGGTGGGGGCTGGCTCCGGCCGCAGCAGCCTGCCTGTTCAGCGGGCCGCTTTTTCCGTGCCTGGCCATGCTGCTGCCGGCAGAGCTGCTGTTTGCGCTGACAGTGCTCCGGCGGGTCTGGCCGCTGGGGGTGCTGCTGGCAGTCCTCTGGTTTGCGGGCGCGTTCTGGTTCCGGCGCGAGAGCTTCCGGCAGTTCCGCCGGAAAAGCCGCCGCTGCGGGTACAGCGATTTTGACATCCTGTGCGGGGAGGACCGCGTCCGGGAGAACTGCCGCCGGTTCGGCGTGCTGCTGGCGACGCTCCTGCTGGCAGTTCCGGCGTGCTGGGGCATGTGGAGCAGCCGGGTGTATCTGACCGCAGCGGCACCCCTGCAGACGCAGGCGGAAACGACGGCACAGCTTCACGAAAAGAAATTCCTGCCCGGCTTTGCGGAGGATGCCTGGGAAACGGCGTCTCTGGACAGCAAGACCGAACTGGCAAAGCAGCTGGCCGCCTATGAGTTTGCCATGCTGGGGGTGCCGGACGGGACAGAGGTCACGGTCCAGCCGCTCGACGAGGACCGGTTGGGCTACTACAGCGCTGCTTCCCGGCAGATCGTGCTTTCCCGGTCTGTGCTGGAAAGCGGGACTGCCCAGGAGACCATGGACACCATCGCCCACGAGGCGTTTCATGTGCAGCAGGCTTATGTGGTGGAAAACATCGACTGGGACGATGCCGCGACCCAGGCGGCCTACTACGACCAGGCCAGACGATGGCTGCGGAACGATCAGAATGGGTACGTCTCGGGCGAGGAGGACATCCTGAGCTATTACTTCCAGCCGGTGGAGGTCGATGCCAGAGCCTATGCAGCGGAAGAGACCGAGCGCCTGCAGGGGCTGATCGACAAAGAGTTGCAGAAAGAGACCTGACAAGAAAAGCAGAGCATCCCGCAGAAGGGGAGCGCTCTGCTTTTTCAATATTCCCGAAACGCCGGTTCTGCGGTATAATGGAGCCGGATGGACCGGCCTGCCGTGTCGGACGCGGACCGGAAACGAAAGGAGCTCTTGTTTATGGAAAAAACGCTGCGCAGCTGCGCGGATCAGATCGTGGAAGCCAGCATCCGGGCGGTGCTGCCGGACGAGGCGGTCCGTCGTGCGCTGAAGGATTTTCACCCGGAAGGGCGCACGGTGCTGGTGGCCGCCGGAAAAGCCGCATGGCAGATGGCACATGCTGCCGTTGCCGTGCTGGGGCATGTGGACGGCGGTGTGGTCGTGACCAAATACGATCATGTAAAAGGGAAGATCCCCGGTGTGACCTGCTGCGAGGCAGGCCACCCGGTGCCGGACGCCAACAGCTTTGCCGCCACCCAGAAGGCGCTGGAGCTGGTGCAGGGCCTGCAGCCAGAGGACACGGTGCTGTTCCTGCTTTCCGGCGGCGGAAGTGCACTGTTTGAAAAGCCGCTCATCCCTGCAGAGGAGCTGCAGGACATTACGTCCCAGCTGCTGGCCAGCGGCGCAGACATCGTGGAGATGAACACCATCCGCAAGCGTCTGTCTGGCGTCAAGGGCGGGCGGTTCGCGCAGGCTTGCGCCCCGGCACAGGTGTTCAGCATCGTCCTCAGCGACATTCTGGGCGACCCGCTGGATATGATCGCCAGCGGCCCGGCGGTGCCGGACACCTCCACCTGCGGGCAGGCGATCGCCATTGCTGAGAAATACCACCTGCGCCTGTCGACCGCGGCACAGGAGCTGCTGCGGCAGGAGACCCCCAAGGCTCTGACCAACGTGACCACCCGCATCACCGGCAGTGTGCGGGAGCTGTGCACGGCAGCCGCTGCGGCCTGCCGTGCGCTGGGGTATGAGCCGGTGCTTCTCACCGACCGGCTCTGCTGCGAGGCGCGGGAGGCGGGCAGCTTCCTTGGTTCGGTGGTCCGCACCCATGCGGGCGGAGGCCGGAAGCTGGCTTACATTGCAGGCGGCGAGACCGTGGTGCACCTGACCGGCAAGGGCCTGGGCGGGCGCAACCAGGAGCTGGCCCTTGCGGCGGCTCCTGCGCTGGCCGGGCTGAAACACTGCTGTGTGTTCTCGGTGGGCAGCGACGGCACCGACGGCCCCACCGATGCCGCCGGCGGCTATGTGGACGGCGAGACGGAAGCCGCCCTTCGCGCAGCCGGGCGGGACGTGTACCGCACCCTCGCCGACAACGACGCCTACCATGCTTTGCAGGCGGTGGGCGGGCTCATCCGCACGGGCGCTACCGGCACGAACGTCAACGATGTGGCCGTGGCGCTGGTGGAGTGAACACCGGGGTCACGCCTGGTTCCGCAGAGGCAGCTCCGGAAGAAGTGCCCGGTCTTTCGGCTTGCAGAGGATGTGATACTGCACCATCGTCTGAAAAAATAATCCGCACACCGTAAAAGAATAGAGACTTGATTCGCCGTTTCAGCTACGAAACGGCGAATTTTTTGTGAGAGAAAATACCCCCGGCACAAACAGAGCTCTGGGGTTGCTCTGTCTATGCCGGGGGAGGGTATTTCAGGCGGCTTTTGTCATTTCTGTTTGCGTTTTCTGCCGGAGACCAGCAGGCCGATGAGCAAAAGCAGCAGCAGCGGCACGGCCAGCAGTGGCGCAATGAGGATGGGCTCAATGCGGGTGGCGTCAGCTGCAACACGGATGCGCTTGAGGTTCTCCGGGGCGGTGACACGGTGGCCGCGCACCAGCAGCCGGTGGGTGTTGATGCCATAGGGGGTGCAGGTCATCAGGGTGACGTAGTCCTTGCCGTCCACCACCTTCAGTTCGTCCACCTCGGTGGGCAGCACGATGGAGATCTTGTCCACCTCGTAGGTCAGCTCCCGGTCCAGCACGGTGATGGTGAAGGTGTCGCCCACCTCCAGCCGGTCCAGATGGGTGAACAGCTTGGCGCTGGGCAGGCCGCGGTGTGCCGAGATCACCGCATGGGTGCTCTCGCCGCCCACCGGCAGGCTGGTGCCTTCCAGATGGCCTGCGGCCACCTGCAGCACGGCGTCGCTGGTGCCGTGATAGATGGGCAGCTCCACCCCGATGCGGGGAATGGTGATGTAGCCCATGATGCCGGTGCCGGTCACGTCCAGCGTGGTGCTGTAGGTGGAAAAGTGGTCGGCGTGGTACAGGGCATCCGGGTCGGCGGCGATCTCCTGATTGAAGACGTCGGCGGCATCAAAATAGGCCGTGTAGTCGGCGTCGGACAGGCCGTCCACCTGTTGGGCGTAGCTGTTGACAACCCTGGTCTGGTTGCGCTGGTTGATGTAATCGCTGATGGTAGGGTAGAGCATCACCGCAAGGCCCACAAAGAAAATGAGGACGAGCAGGATGGTGCCGGAGTGCTTTTTCATGGCAAGGCCCTCTGTACTGTGAAAAAGGAGCGGAGGCGAGTTGGTCGCCCCCGCTCCGGGTGTTTTCAGGGATGGTTGCTTAGTTCTTGTGCTCCATGCGCTTCTTGGTGACCAGCAGCACGACTGCTGCCACCATCAGGCCGCCGCCCACAACGTAGAACAGGGTGGTGCCCATGCCGCCGGTGCTGGGCAGCACGGTGCCGGCGTTGTTCTTTACCACAACGCCGCCGTCTTTATAGACATCGGCATCGAAGGTGGCATGAGCCTTGGAGCCCTCGGCCAGGTTTACGGTTTCGGAGGTTACCAGCTTGTTGTAACCGTCCGGAGCCTTGGTTTCGGTCAGGGTATAGGTTTTGCCTGCCAGACCGTAAATGTTGACCTTGCCGCCCTTGACGGTGATGGTAGTGGTTGCACCCTTCTCGCCAGTCATAGCCACACGGTAGTTGCCGGCAGTATCCTTTACGAAAGAGAGCTTGGTTTCGCCATCGGCCAGCTCAAACTCAGCACCGTCCAGCAGCTTGTTGGTGGTGCCGTCCACCTTCACCAGGTCGAACTGGTAGGACTTGGTGGTGACCTTGCTGGGAACAGTGTTCTGATGATTGCCGTAGCTCAGCTTGACCTCGTTGGCGTTGCCATCGCCATCAATGACAGCATCCTTATTCAGGGTGGCATTGTAGGTCACAAGGATAGTGGTACCCTTAGTGAGAGTGCTGACGTAGGTTTCAGGAAGCACCAGAGTGAAGCCGTTGGTGGTAGGGGTGAGGGTATAATCGGTGGTCACAGCATCATTGGCGGTAACCTTGAGGGAACTGTTGTTGAAGGTCAGGCCCTTGCTCATGGTATCGGTGACGGTGTACTTCTGAGCACCGTCAGCAACCTTGATCTCGACCTTATACTCCACAGTATCACCGATCTTGGCGTTGTTTTCGCTGCTCCAATCACCGGCGCTTGTCTGAACTTCCTTCTTGATTTCAGGTTTTTCGTTCTTTTCCTTGATGGTGGCATTGGGATTGGTGGTATTCAGACCGCACAGAGCACCCAGAGAGCTGTCTACCAGGTAGTAGCCCAGGTCCAGGTTAGAGAAGGTGACGGTATCACCAGTTGCGGTTTCCTTAGTGCCAGAGATCTTCTTATCAGCTGCCCAGGCCAGAGCTGCCTTAGCAAATGCGGCAACAGTGGTGGAATCGTTTTCGTCAGCAGCCGTCCAAGTGGGGTGGTTCTGGCCGTCCAGGGTGATGTAGTTTCCACCGGCACCCGTCTTGAAGAAACCCTCCCAATCCGATTCTACGGTGTAGGAATAGGTATTGCTTTCAGCGTTGTAGCTGTCCAGCTTGAACATGCGGTAGATGGTGTAGGTCTCGTCCTTCACCGTGTTGCTGATGGTGATGGAACCTTTGGTGGCATTGGTCACTGCAAAAGCAGGCACGGCCATAGCCAGAACCAGGGCTGCTGCCAGCAGGGCAGCAAACAGTTTTTTGAACGTCTTTTTCATGAGGGGATGATTCGCTCCTTTCCAGATTGGGGAAATTTATGCACACAACATTGCTTCGGAGGCGGGACACATTCGCCCGCTCCGCAGGCACGATCTCAGAAAACCGCAAGGCGGTTCAGCGGCCAGATGCGCAGGAACACCCGCCCCACGACCTGGCTTTTTTCCACGCAGCCGATCACGCTGCTGCGGCTGTCGATGGACACCGAGCGGTGGTCGCCCAGCACAAAATACCGGTTTTCCGGCACCTGATAGGGGAACCGGATGTCACATTCGCCCAGTGCCAGCTCGTCCACATAAGGCTCGTCCAGCACAGTGCCGTTCACGGTCACATGGCCGTCCTCGTCCATGGAGATCACGTCACCGGGCTGGCCGATCACACGCTTGAGCAGGAGCTTGTTCTGCCAATAAAAGCCGCACAGGTCGCCGGTTTTCATGCTGTCGGACTTGACCAGCAGCAGAATGTCCTTATCTTCCAGCGTGGGGTTCATGCTGTCGCCGGAGACCTGCAGCACCGGCAGGAACAGGGTGGCCAGCAGCACGGCCAC
>OHQQ01001213.1_pt1 | contig 12408 bp, 9 predicted proteins | sample 1578211 | NCBI WGS metagenome assembly OHQQ01 (sample SAMEA3879539, study PRJEB24766) | human gut metagenome | biome: human-associated habitat; feature: feces | place: USA | collected 1985/1987
ACTGTTCCACGGTGCGACCGCTCCCTCATCAATGCTGATCGAATCGTCCGGCACCAGCGAATCAAAATCCACTGTCCGCACACTTCCCGTACCGCCGCATCTTTGGCACGCCCCCTGTGAATTAAAGGCAAGTTCTTCCGCACTCGGTGCATGTACTTTTTCCCCGCACACCGGACATAAGATTTCCTGCTCTGCCGCTACTTTTAACGTAGGCTCTATGTAATGTCCATTCGGACAGCGGTGGGATGCCAGTCTCGAATACATCAGCCTTAAGCTGTTCAAAAGTTCGGTTCCGGTTCCAAACGTACTGCGGATCCCCGGTATTCCCGGACGCTGATGGAGTGCTAAAGCTGCCGGGACATATAACACCTCGTCCACCTGTGCTTTCGCCGCTCCTGTCATACGCCTTCTTGTATAAGTAGAAAGTGATTCCAGATATCGTCTGGAACCCTCTGCATACAAAACACCAAGTGCCAGCGAAGATTTGCCCGAACCGGACACACCTGCGACCCCCACGATCTGATGCAGGGGGACATCCACATTTACATTTTTCAGGTTGTGGACTCTCGCCCCTTTTACCCCGATATATTTTGGTTCATTATGGTTGGCTTCCATGATGGTACTCCTTATTTATTCGTCTTATCCTGATCACCGATCGCAGCATGGAAATTTTTAAAAGATCAGTACAAACACTGCGACCGGCATTACCACTGCCCCCGTCAGATCAGGAAGCTGATGCGCAAGAAAATTTTCGGTCAACCCTGCATTGTCATCGATCACTTTCCGCAGACGTCCGCTGGCGTTTGCGCTAAAATATCCCTAACAACACTTTCATTTCCCGCTACAATCCTATCAACACTTCCGCACTCCAGACACAACAATCCCGGCGAAAAAGTCCAGTATTCCACCAAGCGCAATCGTGCCTGCAAACAACAGTATCAGTTCCAAAAGATCACAAAACCGATCAATAAAAAGATGATCGTATCAGACGCAAAGAGTTCTCCCAATATCGGTAAATACCTCATATTTTCTCCCCTCTCTAATCTATTTCAGTTTTTTCATAACAAGTCCAAACAGCTCTGCCTTTTTCCGCCATCACAAAAAACTGACAGACACACGATGCCGCTCAGCACAGTTCCTTCACAAAATTTCCACCTTCAAAATAAATATCATTTCCTTCACTGTCTTTATGAAACGAAATCTGCTCTGTTCCAACCAGTTGAAAACCAACACTGTTAAGTAATCCAACAGAAGGGAGATTATTTTTTGCTGTTCCGGCATATATTTTTTTTTCGCCCTGTTCTTTCATATAATCAAAAATTGCAAGCAGACTTTCTTTCGCATATCCCTTTCCCTGATATTGATCAAGGAATCCATATCCGATCTCATATATTTCTTCTGTATACCCCTTTTCCCTCAGTCATTCATTTACAGAATGTCTTTTCCTTTGCAGTAAAAAAGTGTCTAAATCAAATCTCTAACAATGCCTCATCCCTACAGTCCCAGCCTCCGATACCGGTTCACGCACGCAAACACTTCCTGTTTTCTTGGCATTGCAAGTCCGCAAGGAAGATAACTGCTCTCGCAGACGGCTGCGATTCCTTTCTTCTGCAAAACATCCCAAAGCGCATCGACCGCCTGTGTCAGTGTATGTTTCCCATCAAAAAAGTGGATCTGCATATATTTTAACATATATCCGAGTGCTGCAAGCTGCTCCGTGTCCATAAGCTGTTCCACATAGCGGACGTCAATGACTTCCCGGTTGATAGAGATGGAATCCCTTCCCATCGTTTTCATCTTTAAGCGGTTGTCCTCTTGAAACATCCGGTCCGGCTTTATTTTTCTATCAAAATCAGGCTGCTTTGACGGGGCAATGTCCTGTTTTGGAAGCGGGAACTCTGTCGCAGCCTGCTTTGCTGACTCTGTGATCTCAAACGGCTCGTAACGGTTCATCTGGATGATGCAGTCCGCCTTGTGAAAATAGGAACCGGAGCTTCCGGCAACAAGGACCGTCGAGATACCGTATGTGTGATACAGCTCCTCTACCCGGTCAATAAAAGGCACGATCGGCTCTGCATCACGGTTGACCACGCGCTGCATCAGCTCATCACGGATCATAAAGTTCGTTGCACTGGTATCCTCGTCGATCAGAAATGCTCTTGTGCCTGCCTCCATCGCCTCGATCACATTTGCCGCCTGGGAAGTACTCCCGCTGGCATCCTCCGTATAAAAGGATACCGTATCTCTCCCGTTTGGCAGGTCATGGATAAACATGGAAATATCCACGTCACGGATGCTTCTTCCATCCTCGGCACGGATCTTCATTGCTGTATCGTCCGTGATGACATACTCCCTGCCATCCCCTGCAATGTGGTTATAGACACCTGTCTCAAGCGCTTTTAACAGTGTTGATTTTCCATGGTAACCACCGCCGACGATCAGCGTGATGCCCTTCTTTATTCCCATTCCGGTCAGTTTTCCGTGGTGCGGCAGCGTCAGCGTGACGGAGAGACTTTCCGGTGACTGAAAACGCACCGCATCTTTCATCGGTCTGCCGGAGACACCGGACTCCCGCGGCAGGATTGCACCGTCCGCCACAAACGCACAGAGTCCCATCGGATCTAACTGCTCCCTGATATACGCCTGATCCTCGGCGAGATCTGCGGCTGCCTCCACCGCTTCTTTTCTCAGAGAACGGAAATAAAGGGAGCCTTTTACGCACTCCGGCAGGAAATCGAAGAAGATCTTTTCTAACTCCCTGGAATTGACCGTTCTCCCGTTTGCCGGGAAACCGATCTCCATACGCAGCACGATATCGCCATTCTTTGCATCCATCTGGCAGGCACTGCGCTCTAACACTTCCTGTCCCGGACAGCTGACCGCCATAAGGCCGCTCTTTCCAGATCCTTTCGCTTTAAAGGAAACTTTCTCGACCTGGCGCGCAAACTGGCGCAGCAGATAATCCTGCACGGCGGTCCTTCTGCAGTCTTTCTGATAAAGATGTTCCGGGAATCCCGCCTGTTTCCCGCGGACATGGATACTTACCTTCGACGGTGCTGCAAACGGATCTCCCTGCACATGGTCAATGGAAAGCACATATCCCGGAAATTCATAAGAACCTCTTGTGTCCTTATATGCCGGATATCCCTTATGATCGATACGCTGTAATAAATTTTTTAACTCTGCCGATGTCTGCATAGTCTTACTCCTCCTCCACAACCAGCTGTGAAAAATCCTTCTTCTCAAACTCCTGGATCGATATGCTCTTCTTATTCGGATTCGCATAAACAAATGTCTTATCTACATTTTCAATATAGTTCTGAATCTTGTCGTTCGTCGCACTGATGATCGCCTGGAAACCGAGTCCGCGGATGAGCTCGATACAGCTTGCCACCTTCTCGGCATCCATCTTGGAAAACGCCTCGTCCAGCACAACAAGCCGGATCGTCGGGCGTCTTGTCAGTCTTGCAGACAGATTGATGTGGTACGCCTGTGCAAAACTTGCAAGCAGTGCAATGTAAAGCGGGTTCTGACCCTCTCCACCGGAATTTTTCTTGATCATTTTGCTAAGACCAATGACAAGCCTTTCGTCCCCCTCCACGATCTGTTCCATCTCAAAGGAGAGGTAGGTACGGTAATCCGCATATTTCACCATGTTCTGTTTTGCTTCATCAAGTTCCTGCTGCGTGGCATTTTCCGGCGGAATAAAGATATGGATCAGATCACTCATCAACATACCATATTTATTTTCATGCTCCATCGAAAACAGATTCATCTGATGCTCCATTGGCGATGCAAGTGAGGACGGATCGATATCTAAGTCCTCATCCATAATGCGCCGTCGGCTCCCTTATTTCTCGTGATCTTAAACTGATAGCGGTCTTTACCAAAATTCAGGTTGCGGATGATACGGTTTAATTCATCCCTGCGCACATAGGCTTCTTTGATAGCGCTGCGGATCTTGTATACAAAATCCTCCTTAAAATGCTCCACTGCTGCCTTTGCCTGCTCGGCTGCCTTTTTCTGGTATTCTTCCAGTTCATTGCAGGAAAGCTCTGACAGCAGGCTGTCATAATCGTCATTATTCTCTGCGCTCGCTGAGAAATCACGTTTTGGATGATTCTGAAGATAATTCATACGTACATCCACCAGTTTATTTTTCTGTACATCACACTGACCGGACACCTGTTCCATTTCTTCCTGTGTCGATGCTTTCAGGCTGTCATATTTTTTATTTTTCTGCCCGGCAATATAAACCTCAAATGCCTCTTCTTCCGCAGCGGAACCGCGAAGCTCTCTTTTTTTCGTAAGAAGTTCCTCATTTTTTGTAATGAAATCACTGCTGTCTTTTTCAATGGCATCTTCTTTTTTCCGGATCTGGTATTTTAAGTCATCGATCTTATCTTCCAGATCTTTTTGTTTTTTGTGAATCTCTTCTGCCTGTTTCTTTAAGATCTCAACAGTACCGGCACCGATCTCTGCCATTTTCTTTTCTGTTTTTGCCTTTTGTTTTTCCTTTTCTTTCTTCTCCGAAAGATCTGATATCAGGTTCTGGTATTCCTCGACCGTATCATTTAAAAATTCCTGGGCAAGAATATTTTTCGCCTCTGTCTCGCGCTCTCTGTATTCTGCTCTGTCCTGCTCTAATTTCTCCAGGCTGGCTGCAAGTTCCTTCTGGCGCTGTTTCTTACTCTTTTCACCAATATATACATGTTTCTTATAATTGTCCGGATTTAAACGACGTAACTGATAACTCTGGTATAATAAACAGTCTGCCGTCACACCGATCTTGCACTGGCGCAGTTCGTCCACCGAAGTACACTTGATGACATTTCCGAGTAAGAAGTCCACAAATGCCCTCACATATGGCTCTTTTGCTTCTACTTCTTCCGCAAGCGCATTGTCTTTTACGCGCCAATCCTCCTGCATCAGCTTTTCCGTATCCACTAAAGATACACGGAAGAAACGCTTCTCGTCGAGTGTCTCGTATACTTCCATCGCCTGTTTGACGTAGGCAGGCTCCACGATCAGCGCAAGTTTGTTCCAGGAAAGATAACCCTCGATCGCATTACGCCATGTTTCATCTTTAATATCAATGAGATCTGCAAAAATACGGACCTGGATATTTTTTCCGGTCTGTTCAGAAAGTTTTCTTGCAATTTCGGATCTCGCAAGTTCTAACTCTCTCGGATATGCTTTTTTACCAAGTTTTAACTCTGTGAGTTCTTTCTCTAACACATCCGCTTCTTTATTCATGGAACGGATCTCCGAGGAAGCCTCCTGCCTGTCCTTTTCTGCCTCTTTCTGCACTTCGACCAGACTTCGTTTCAAACGTTCGATCTCCTCTCCGGTGATCGTGCCTTCTTTGAATTTCTCGATATCCCATAAGATCTGGTTCGAAACAATATCTACATCTTCCCAGCCGTTTAACCTTGCACAGATACCATCCCACTTGTTTTTACTTCGCTCTAAAAGGCTTAAGTTTTCTTCCAGACTCTTTAACTGCTCTTCAAGCCTTGCATAACCGGTTCCTGCGATCTGCTCATTGATCTCGCTGTACTCTTTTTCATAATTTTCCTTTATTTCAAGCAGTTCGGCGAGACTTTCGTTCTGCAGTACGACATCCTTTTTCCAGTTCTCCACACGCTGCTGCATTTCCTCTATGGTCTGCTCTAACTGTAAGATCGTCAGTTTGTCCATCCGGTAACGGCAGTTTAACAGTTCTTTTTTCTTCTCCTCCATCACCTGATACTGTGCACTGATCTGCTTTAATTCTTCGATTTCCTGCATCGTGGCTTCGATCTTACGGCACATTCTGCCATAAAGCATCGCCCCCTCCTGCATGTCCTCGATATGGATGTCCTGCTCCATGCAGATATATTCTTTTACAAAATCCTCTAACCGGATATTCATTTTAAATGGGATCGCACGCTTAAACAGGCGCGGGAATTTTTCCATATCCAGTCCGCCTAAATAGACATCATAAAGGTTTCTGCGGAATCTCTCATTATTAGAAGTGTAAAACATCTCATCTTTGGGGAAATTCTGCTGTAAATAGCTGCGCACTTCACTGATCGTCATTGCGCGTCTCTCTGTCCGGTAATCCCCCGGGATCAGCTCGCCCTTATGCCAGAAAAACAGCCTGTTTATCTCATTGGTAGCGGTCTCCACATCAAACACAACACCGATACATTCTTTTTCTTTTGTGATCGTCTGTTCCATCTCAAGAACGATCGTCGTGGAAAAGTTTTTGTTTCGCTTATACTCTGCCTGATTATTCTCACCAATGTTGATCATGCCGCGCAGATACTCGATCAGGCTTCGGTCAGAATCATCTGCCGCTGCCTTGTTGAAAAATCCACGTCCATCCGTGTTCGCATAAAGCACGATCTGCATCGCATCGATTACGGTGGACTTTCCACTGCCGGAATGTCCGGTAAAAAAATTGATGCTCTCGTTTAACCCTAACACCTTACGGTCAATATAATGCCAGTTATTGAGGCAGATTCTGGTAAAAACTTTATATGCCTGATTCATCTGTTCCATCTTCTGTCTCTCCTTCCTCATCCACATTCATTTCTTCTGGTTCAAGATCACTTTCTTCATCCGTCATATCATTTTCTGAAAGTGTTTTCTCACTGCTCCACTCCAGATTCTCCTGACCGGCTACCTCATCACTTTTTACCTCATCAGAAAAACTGCCGAGCAGCCCGTTTACATCCTCCCGCATCAGCACTAAATTGATGCACGGATAGATCATGATCCTCGTGTTTTCAAGCTGTTCTTCGAACACATCCAGAAATTCTACCATCTGATATTTCTTTAAAATAGCAAATGCTTTTTTTATCTCAGTCATGGAGGACGGACCTTTGATCAGACGGAACTCTCCTGCTTTTCCATTCAGCTCTCCAAACGTCGTTATTACATTTACACTGGAAGAAACAGCCGCCATTTTTTCATCATAGATCAGTTTTAACAGCAGCAGATAAATGGTCGCAAGTTTCGACAGTTTCTCCCCGATTCCGTCTGTTCCCTCCAGATAAATGATTCCAAGCTCTGTATCCTGACAAAGTTTTATCCCTGCAACCGCAAAATACTCCGTCAGAAATTCCAAATGCCTGTCACTGAAATCATACATACGGTCCGGCATCATTCGTCCGTATTTTTTATCATATTTTCGTTCCGGCAGAAATGTCTGGGCAAGTAAGGTTCTTATCACTTCCTGCATCCGTTCCACATCCTGCGTGTTTAACTCTTCGTAACCTTCAAACATTAATTCCGTTCACTTTCTATTGATTTTTGTTTTACACTAAAAGTCATCTTTGGATAACAATAGTTTCCATTCTGAACCTGTTTCTCCTCCACCTGTACCCGGTATCTGCTGTTTTTGCGCATACTGATATCGTAGGCAAGGATCAGCTTTTCAAAGGATTCGTCATCCGAAATATCCATCCGGTCTGTCTCTAAAATGCCATCTGTCATCTGTTCGTCGATAAATTCCTCGATCTGTTTTGCCGTATAACGGTGCTCAATCTTATTTAAGCGCAGGACATCTTCCCGTGAAAGTTCTGCCGGCTCCTCCTCTTCCTGCAGATCATCCTCAAATTTTCTGCGGCGTCTTCTCTTGTAAAGAGGATTGTCACTCAAAACATCAAAAGATGACAGATTCATATGTTCCGCCACCTCTTTTAACATCTCACTCTGTTCGCTTTCTGTCTCAGCCGATCCAAGTTTGTTCAAAAGCAGGATCAGCATGCCGTGGCGTTCTGTCTCATCGCTGAGCAGATAATTTAACCGGCTCACGGTCGCACGGATATACTTACTGTGTTCTTTATCCATATTTGAGATCCGGTGTTCAATATCATCAAATCCACGCTCGATCTGGTCGATCAGATCCAACACATCTTCCTGCCTGTTTCTTCGCGTATATAAAAATGGAAGTTCCTCTTCGGTCCGCCTGGAATCTAATACGGAAGATCTGTTTTCTGCACTCTTTTGTTCCATCTGCTGTTTCTGCCGGATGCGCTCCACCCAGGCATCATCTTCCCGCATTTCTTTTAACCAGCGTTTGATATCCATTTTATAAATATAAAAATTGTCACTTGTCTTTAAAATGTGGTATTTGCGTCTGACCACCTCCTCCACATAACCCTCTAAATGCTCTTTTAAAAGTTCATCGTAGGACTGCTTATTCAAAAGACGCTCAAAAAATTTATCCATGTTGTGGAGCATGTCCTGCAATGCCTTATTCAGCTTTTTCGTATTGACAAGCGCCGTTTTTAACATGGTAAGATTCATGCGGTGGTCATTTTTAAAAGAAAAAAGAGTCGCATAAACATTCTGGATATAAAGATCCGTGTCATCTAACGGTTCGTCCGCTAATTTTTCAAATGCCTCGATCATCACTGCCGCATAATCCGGTATGACGATATTGGTAGTCATCGCCTCATAATCTTCGATTTTTCTGAGCCATTTTGTGCGCACCAGCCAGTTTAAAATTCGCCCCGGCAATGCGGTCTCCTCATCTTCCTCCGTCTCGTTATCCTCCCTCATAAAGGCATAACGACGAGAGGAGCACATGTCGCTTAAGATCTGGACACATGCTTCTCTGCTTAAAAAGTAATTGTTGTACTGGTATTCGTCATTGATGGTCAGAAGTGCTTCTATATAGATGTCCCGGTTTACGGACCGGAACAGTCCCCAGAAAGATGCTGGGATGTCGTATATCAATTTCACGTTATTCTTTCCTTACTATCATTTCTTACAATCTCATGATACACTGCTTATCTGTATCTGCACACGTCTTATTTTTGCACAATGCATGCAGCATATCCGTCTGCACACACTTTATCTGGTGCGTGATTCATGCAGCATATCCATCTTCATCTCGTAATATGCCGGGCTCATATCCAGATAATGTTCATGCGGATTTTCAAAACGCTGTTCTTCTTCCCACACTTCGGTATTAAGCTGTTTTTCCACATAAGCTCTGATATCTTCTAAGGTTTCCGGCTCCACGATACGTTTTCCTGCCTTTACGACCTGCTGCTGAAGTTTTTTCGCTGTGCAGTTTTCAAAAGAACGGTTTTTCCATGGTTTTACCGGATCCGCATAGCGGTATGGCACAGACATATCAACTTTCTCTCCTGCCTTTGTGATCAGATCCGCAACGGAATGTCCTGCTTCATCATAGATACGGTACACATCTTTGAGTCCCGGATTTGTGATCTTCTCCACATTTTCTGAGATCTTGATACGCGGAGCAAATGTACCGTTTTCTTCCACTGCAGAAATCTTATATACGGCACCAAAGACAGGATCGGATTTTGCAGTAATCAGACGTTCACCAACACCAAAACTGTCGATCTTTCCGCCCTGCTGTAAAATGGATGTGATCGTATACTCATCTAAGCTGTTTGAAACAACGATCTTGCAATCCTCTAATCCCACATCATCTAACATCTTACGGATTTTTTTGGAAAGATATGCAAGGTCACCGCTGTCGATACGGATTCCCTTTAATCTTTTTCCCATCGGCTCTAAAACTTCTTTTGCCACACGGATCGCATTCGGGATACCGGAACCGATGACATCATAAGTATCCACTAAAAGCACTGTCCCATCCGGATAATTCTCTGCGTAATGTTTAAATGCCTCAAATTCATCCTTATAATACATCACCCAGCTATGTGCCATGGTTCCGCTGACCGGGATATCAAACATCTGACCGGCAAGCACGGTTGCCGTTCCGACTGCGCCACCAATATATGCGGCTCTCGCACCATAAACTGCAGCATCCATGTTGTGGGCACGGCGCGCACCAAAATCAGAAACAGCCCGTCCCTCTGCTGCACTCACAATACGTCTTGTCTTTGTCGCAATCAGGGACTGATGATTCACCTGCGCAAGCAAAGCGGTCTCGATGAGCTGTGCATCAATTAACGGTGCAACCACCGTGATGATCGGCTCATTCGGGTACATGATCGTTCCTTCTTTGAACGCATAGATATCACCGCTGAATTTAAAGTCTTTCAGATAAGCAAGGAAATCTTCTGTAAAAATGTTGAGAGAACGAAAATAGGCGATATCCTCCTCATCAAAATGAAGATTCTCAATGTACTCTAAAATCTGCTCTAATCCTGCAAAAATCGCAAATCCGCCACCATCCGGATTACTGCGGTAAAATACATCAAATGCTACCCTGGTATCCTTGTCCTGATCGTTGAAATAACCATTTGCCATCGTCATTTCATACAGATCCATCATCATTGTAAGATTTCTTGTTTCACTCTGTTTCATCTTAATCCTCCATACATGCGCTGTTCTCTGCGCAGTCTGTATTTCCTATCGATTCAGTTCTGATAAGATTTCCCGTTTTCTCTTTCCGATCAGAAGCTGTTCGTTATATGTCATATACCGCTCACAGGTATGCTCTGATAAAAACATTGCCGCTTCGGGTGTTAAAGTCAGTTCTGTCACAAACACGACCATCTCTTCACCATTTTCAAACGCCTGTTCCATAAAATCAAATGCATGCTCTAACGCATTCACCGCTTCCTGTTCCGCATTCTCTAAAGTTTCTCTTTGTCTGTCAAATCCGGCTTTTGCCTGTGTAAAACTCTTTTTTGCATCCAATCCGCCGTTCGGTACATTTTCTTTCCAGAGCGCAAAAATACGTTCCCATCTGGCTGCCTGTGCCCTGGTGCAGACTTCCGCCTGCTTCTCTGCTTTCACCACTGCCATTCTCTCCTCAAGCAATGCCTGATAGCAGTCCATCGAACGCCGCCGCATAGATCCTTGCAAAAGTCTCCGGTCTTACTTTTCCGGCAAGGATATCTGCGATCCCGTAATCATCCCGATACTTGCGGTACAGTTCAAAATACGCTGCCACATCCTCCGCCACATCCTCATGATGGATAAACTCACGGATGACACCCTCATCCACCGGCAGATCCATCTCCTCATAAACCTGCATCAGATTGCTCAGATCTTCCCAGCCACGCGCTGTCACAAAGCGGATACCATCCACATCTGCCTCCACGCGGTAAAAATTTTTCTGTCTGAGTTCCAGATAACTTAAAATGGCATTGTGAAGATGTTTTTCCCTCGCATATTCTTTCCACACCTTATAATCAGCCTCAATATTCAGATAACGCACACGATCTAAGGTGACCATATCAAAATCGCGGACTGACTTGTTGTATTCCGGCGGGTTTCCGGCTGCAACGATCAGCCAGCCTTCCGGGATCGCCTGGTTGCCAAACGTCTTACACTGTAAAAACTGCAGCATCGTCGGCGCCAATGTCTCTGAGACACAGTTAATCTCATCAATAAACAGGATGATTTCTCCTTCCGACTTCATCACTTCGTTTACGACGGCTTTCAGACGTTCCTCAAACTCGCCTTTGTATTTAGCACCGGCAATCAAAGCACCCATATCCAACGAATAGATTTGCTTTGACTTCAAATTCTCGGGAACATCACCACGGATGATTCGATGCGCCAAACCTTCTGCAATAGCCGTCTTACCAACACCCGGTTCACCAATCAGGATCGGGTTATTCTTCGTACGACGACTTAATATCTGAAGTACCCGACGGATTTCTTCGTCCCGACCAATGACCGGATCCAGTTTACCGCTACGAGCCCGCTCATTCAAATTGATGGCATACTTACTTAATGCTTCATAGGTATCTTCGGCAGACTGGCTTGTTACTTTATTCCCCTTACGAAGTTCTTCTATTGCCTTACGTAATTCGTTTTCCGTAACACCTGCGTCTTTTAATATCTGCGAAGCAGTACTTTTCTCTGTAAACAAAGCCAAGATAATCGGTTCCAACGACACATATTGGTCGCCCATCTTCGATGAATAATCAATGGCTTTTTGCAATATGGCATTTGCCTCACCCGATAAATAAGGTTCTCCACCCGAAACCTTCGGCAAAGATGCAATCTGAGCATCTACTACCTTCATCACATTCTGCTGATTTACGCCCAGCTTCTGGAAGAGGAAGTTCGTAATGCTTTCGCCCGTCATTATGACAGCTTTCAACAAATGAACCGCCTCAATTGCCTGTTGGCCATTCTGCGTAACCAACTGCACTGCTTGCTGGACAGCCTCCTGCGATTTAATTGTAAAGTTGTTAAAGTTCATATATTTAATTCTCCTTTCTTATCTATTTTGATTACTAATTTCGCTAATAAAATCACAAAACAAATGCCAAACCCAAATAATGACATTTTGGCATACAAACATATTTTATAAGAAAAGAAAAACTGCCTTATCGGCTACATTCGATGACAAAACAACATAAAAGCGAAGGAAACAGAATAATAAACAGCGTAGTATATATAATCGAGTAGGAGGTAAACATTAATCATAGGTGTTTATCTCCTATTTTCATGTTT
>OHQQ01001222.1_pt1 | contig 12319 bp, 9 predicted proteins | sample 1578211 | NCBI WGS metagenome assembly OHQQ01 (sample SAMEA3879539, study PRJEB24766) | human gut metagenome | biome: human-associated habitat; feature: feces | place: USA | collected 1985/1987
TTTCCGGCATCATGACCACTGTTCATGCTTACACCGGCGACCAGATGATCCTGGACGGCCCGCAGCGTAAGGGCGACCTGCGCCGCGCTCGTGCTGGTGCTCAGAACATCGTTCCTAACTCCACCGGCGCTGCCAAGGCTATCGGCCTGGTTATCCCCGAACTGAACGGCAAGCTGATCGGCTCCGCTCAGCGTGTTCCGACCCCTACCGGTTCTACCACCATTCTGGTAGCAGTAGTTAAGGGCGCTGTAACCAAGGAAGAGATCAACGCAGCAATGAAGGCTGCTTCTACCGAGTCCTTCGGTTACAACACCGATGAGATCGTATCTTCCGATATCGTAGGCAGCACCTACGGTTCCATCTTCGATGCAACTCAGACCATGGTTGCTCCTATGGAAGATGGCAATACTCAGGTACAGGTTGTATCCTGGTATGATAACGAGAACAGCTACACCTCTCAGATGGTTCGTACCATCAAGTACTTCAGCGAGTTAGCATAAGCCGACAGGCGTTAACGCGTAAAGACCTATCAGGGTCCGGTCTTACAAGGACCGGGCCCTTTTTAGATACTAAAATAATTGGAGGTTAATACCATGGGATTAAATAAGAAATCTGTAGATGACATTAACGCAAAGGGAAAGAGAGTCCTGGTAAGATGCGACTTTAACGTTCCCTTAAAGAACGGTGAAATCACTGACGATACCCGTATCGTTGCAGCTCTGCCTACCATCAAGAAGCTGATCAACGATGGCGGCAAGGTAATTCTTTGCTCTCATCTGGGTAAGGTAAAGAATGGCCCCAACGAAGGCGAATCTCTGGCACCTGTTGCCAAGAGACTGTCCGAGAAGCTGGGCAAAGAGGTTACTTTCGTAGCTGACTACAATGTAACCGGCGAAGCAGCTACCAAGGCTGTTGAGAACATGAAGGAAGGCGACGTTGTTCTGCTTCAGAATACCCGTTTCCGTGGCGCAGAAGAGACCAAGAACGGTGAGGAATTCAGCAAAGAACTGGCTGACCTGGCTGATCTGTATGTATGTGATGCATTCGGCTCTTCTCACAGAGCACATGCTTCCGTAGCAGGTGTTACCAAGTTCATCACCGCTAAGGGTGGTCAGAACGTAGTAGGTTACCTGATGGAGAAGGAGATCAACTTCTTAGGTAAGGCTGTAGAAGATCCCGTAAGACCTTTCGTAGCTATTCTGGGCGGTGCAAAGGTTGCAGACAAGCTGAACGTTATCTCCAACCTGTTAGAGAAGTGTGATACCCTGATCATCGGTGGTGGTATGGCTTACACCTTCTTAAAGGCAAAGGGATATGAAATCGGTAAGTCTCTGGTAGATGATACCAAGATCGACTACTGTAAGGAAATGATGGAAAAGGCTGAGAAGCTGGGCAAGAAGCTGTTACTGCCTGTTGATTCCGTAACCATCGCTGATTTCCCTAACCCGATCGATGCTCCTGTTGAGGTTCAGGTATATGATGTTACCAACATGCCCGCAGACAGAGAGGGATGCGATATCGGACCCAAGACCGCAGCTCTGTATGCTGAGGCTGTTAAGACTGCTAAGACCGTTGTATGGAACGGACCTATGGGCGTATTCGAGAATCCTACCCTGGCAGCAGGTACCATCGCTGTAGCTAAGGCTCTGGCTGAGACCGATGCAACTACCATTATCGGTGGTGGTGACTCTGCAGCAGCTGTTAACCAGCTTGGTTTCGCTGACAAGATGAGCCATATTTCTACCGGTGGCGGTGCTTCCCTGGAGTTCCTGGAAGGCAAAGAGCTTCCCGGCGTGGCAGCAGCAGACGACAAATAAATAGAAATAATAAAGCTTTCCCACGGAATGTATTCGAACCTGCCTGCAGGCACAGATGCATCCTGTGGGAAACACAATATAAGAAAAGAAGAGGTGTATGATTATGGCAAGAAAGAAGATCATTGCCGGCAACTGGAAGATGAATATGACTCCCAGCCAGGCAGTAGAGCTGATCAATACATTAAAGCCCCTCGTAGCAAATGATGAAGTAGACGTACTTCTGTGCGTTCCCGCAATCGACATCATTCCCGCTATGGAGGCAGCAAAGGGTTCCAATATCATGATTGGTGCGGAGAATATGTATTTCGAGGAGAAGGGTGCTTTCACCGGCGAGATTTCTCCCGCAATGCTGGATGATGCAGGCGTGAAGTATGTGATCATCGGACACTCCGAGAGAAGAGAGTACTTTGCAGAGACCGACGAGACCGTGAATAAGAAGGTTCTCAAGGCTTTCGAGCATGGCATTACTCCCATCATCTGCTGTGGTGAGACTCTGACGCAGAGAGAGCAGGGTGTTACCATCGACTTCATCCGTCAGCAGATCAAGATCGCATTCCTGAACGTAACTGCTGCACAGGCAGCAACTGCTGTCATCGCATACGAGCCTATCTGGGCTATCGGTACTGGCAAGGTAGCTACTACCGAGCAGGCACAGGAAGTATGTAAGGCAATCCGTGAGTGCATCGCTGAGATCTATGATGATGCAACCGCAGCAGCTATCCGTATCCAGTACGGCGGATCCGTATCTGCTTCCAGCGCTCCCGAGCTGTTTGCACAGGCAGACATCGACGGTGGTCTGGTAGGCGGCGCTTCCCTGAAGGCTGACTTCGGACAGATCGTAAACTATAAGTAATAGAACAATTGCACAAAAAATAAGGGCTTAAAACCCTTGCAAAAAGAGGATTCTTTGTTGAAAGCCAACAATGGAATCCTCTTTTGTTATGTTATATAATTTAATAAGTATCACCTTTTTCTATCACTAAACTATCATCAGAAATGATGGGTTATGTCATTTTCTTACGTAGATTATGACAGATAGATTAAAATGAATGTGGTTGGTTGTTTATAAGGTATAATTTTATATTATAGCATGACTCGCTTTTGGCTATGGAATAAGGCTATGATTTCTGTTTAGGTTTTGAAGGTCTGAGACACATGGAAAGTCAGGAAACACTATATGAAATATGTATTTACCAATGGAAAAATCTTAAACGGTACAAAAGACATGCAGGTACAGGAGGGGCAGGTTATTCTGGTGGAAAATGAGAGGATTACAGAGCTTCTGCTAGCGGAAGAAGCCGGGAAACGAAATCTGAAGGCTTCCGGATATGAAGAAATCGACTTACAGGGAAAATATATCCTGCCGGGGCTGATCAACATGCATGTCCATCTGGCAGGCAACGGAAAGCCCCAGAAGAAACAGCGTGACAATGAAGCACTGGTCAAAAAGATCATGAGCAATGGCCTGACAAAGGCTATCGCCTACAATATGGTCTGCGGTTTTGCAAAAGACGAACTGTACAGCGGTGTGACTACGATCCGTACTGTGGGTGGACTGGGAGATTTTGACACCAGACTGCGGGACGACATTGCCGCTGGTAAAAAGCCCGGCCCCAGAATTCTGGCTGCCAATGAAGGAATCTCTGTGCCCGGCGGACATATGGCAGGCTCTGTAGCTATCGCCGCAGACAGCGTGGAAGAAGCGCTGCAGCACTTAGAGACTTCGAAGGCACAAAAGGTGGATCTGGTGAAACTTATGATCACCGGCGGCGTGCTGGATGCGAAGGAAAAGGGTGTGCCCGGCGAACTGAAGATGGCCCCTGAAATGGTAAAGGTAGTTTGTGACAAGGCCCACACCATGGGGTATATGGTGGCAGCCCACGTGGAATCTCCGGAGGGGGTAAAGGCAGCTCTGAAAAACGGGGTGGATTCCATTGAACATGGTGCAAAAGCAGATGAAGAAATGATTTCACTTTTCAAGGAACATAATGCATTTTTGTGTACCACATTGTCTCCAGCACTTCCTTATGCATTGTTTGACCGATCCATTACCAATGCCTCTGAAGTGGAGCAGTTTAATGGCAATGTTGTATTTGAAGGTATTATCGACTGTGCGAAGGCAGCCATTGCCAATGATATTCCGGTGGTGCTGGGCAATGATGTGGGATGCCCCTGGATCACCCAGTACGATTTCTGGCGGGAGCTGTACTATTTCCACAAGTATGTGGGAGTATCCAACGCTTTTGCACTGTATACCGCAACCTGCCGCGGCGCCGAGATGGCGGGTATCGGAGATATCACCGGTACACTGGAACCCGGCAAATGCGCGGATATGATCGTGGTGGAGAAGAATCCGTTAGAAGATCTACGGGTGCTTCGAAATGTGGATATGGTCATCGTACAGGGAAAAGTGATCCGTGCTCCCAAGGTGAAGAAAAAGCAGATCGTAGAGACGGAGCTGGACAAATTTCTGAATTAGAATGGAACGGCAATGTCTGTTTCCGTAGAATAGAATTGTATTCTGATGCGTGAATATTGTATAATAAAAACTATGCAGGACAGGAAACCTCCGCTGCATAGTTTTTATTTTTGACAGATTATGGGAAATTATAGGAAAAAGAAAATGACATTTGAAAAATTAGAAAAAAACCTCATGGATGTGGTTCTGGAGGAACAGGCAAAATTAGGCTTCCGCAGAGAGAAGATCCGCCTGTATTATCCGTTATCTACACTGAATCACTTGCTGGGTACACAGGATACGGCGGAACAGATGGAAGTTACACTGGCAGGACAGCCGGAGAGCATGACAATAAAGCTTGGAAAACTGGCTGTGAGCCGTAAGGGAGACCGTTTCTGCCTCTGTATTCCGGAGGAAGGCAGTGCTTATGTCCATGAGCATTTTGCAGAGAAGGGATTCATCTATGAACTGATCCGCCTGATCGGGCAGCATGACTGTAAGATGGAGGATATCCGACAGTTATTTTTGCGGTACAGTGAGAATATTTATGTGGAAGAGATGCGGGGCGAGGACTTTGATGTCATGATCCGTTTCCCGGAGGAAATGGGAGATACCTACTGTTATTGTTTTCGGGATGAAGGGTGCCATGTGATCTATCACCGATTCCTGCCGGAGGATTACGCAGACCTGATGAAAGCATGAGACAATCATGGTAAACGAACGATAAGAAAAGATTATGTGTATTTTACGATATGGAAATACGATGGAATCTATGGTAAGATAAAAAAGTTCTACGAAGAAAAATGTCGTAAAAGGCAGAAGGCGAGGGGTAAAATGATCTTTAGATGTAAAAACTGCGGCGGAAATGTAGTTTACAGCCCGGAGAGAAAGAAGATGTTCTGTCCTTTCTGTGAGAGTGAGGACAGCGAAGAACGCGAGGACGGCGTGATCGAGACAAGCGGTGAGGAAAACGGCACTGCGGAAGGAACGGTCCAGGCAGCGGGAGCCGGACAGCCGGTCAGCAGAATGGCAGCAGCCGAGGGTGCTGCGCAGAAAAAGGTGACAAAGGTATGTCCCAACTGTGGTGGCGAGATTCCCATGACGGTAAACACCTCCGCTACACAGTGTCCTTATTGCGACAATTATGTGATCGTGGATGATCAGATTTCCGGGGCCTACACACCGCATATGCTGATTCCCTTCCATATGGGCAAGGAAGTCTGCAAGAAGCTGATCCGTGATAAATGTATTTTTGCACCGACGGATTTTCTGTCGGAAGTAAGAATGAACGGTATTTACGGTGAGTATGTACCGTTCTGGTTCTACGATTACAATACCAACTGCACGTTCCACGGTGAAGGTACCAAGGTGCGTAGCTGGACGACCGGCAATACACAGTATACCGAGACCTCATATTATGATATTGTCCGTGATATGGACATTGATTTTGTGAAGATTCCTGTGGATGCTTCCGTGGGAATGCCGGATGATGTCATGGATCTGATGGAGCCCTTTGATTACAAGGAACTGCAGGAATTTAAGCCAGAATATCTGTCTGGATTTCATAGTGAACGCTACAATATGACTTCTGATCTGGTGGAGAGCCGTGCCAAAGCCAAGATGCAGGAGGATGCACAGAAGATGCTGCATGACAGCTATTCTGGATATTCCAGTGTCCGCAAAATGGGAGAAAACATCAACGTGACGGACAGTTCTGTAAGTTATGGTCTCCTGCCAGTATGGAAGTATGACTATAGCTACAAAGGCAAAGAATATCCTTTCTATGTAAACGGACAGACCGGTAAACTGGTAGGTACTGCACCGATTTCCAAAGCAAAGGTGTGGGCTTATGCGGGAACACTTGGTGTGACACTGGCGGCAATTCTATGCATGGTGAATGCAATCGCCAGTCTGGTGTAGAAATTATGAGGGAAGGATAACGGGACAATGGAAAAAGATATTAAGAAAGAAGCACTGAGACAGTACCTGAAATATTTTAAGGTATGGTTCATCATTGCCGGAGTGCTGGCGGTTATTACCATCGGAGCGGCAGTCGTTCATCTGCTTACACCGAAGACTGTCCGGGGCAACAGTCAGGATCCGGCAGAGCGTGTATTTGACTATGCGGATATGCTGACAGATGAAGAGGAGCAGAACCTGCGGGAGTACATAGCAGAGTGTGAGGAGAAGATCCAGGCGGATATCGTAATCGTGACGATTTCCGAATCCGTAGAGTATGATCTGCAGAATCCCGATCTTGCAGAGACATTTCATGCGAAGGAAGTCGGCAGTACCGACTGGACCACAGCCATGAGGAATCTGGCGGATAATTTCTATGATTACAATAATTTCGGCTATAACAAGGTACACGGCAACGGAGTCCTGTTGTTGGATAATTCTTATGAAGGACAGAAGGGAAGCTGGTTGTCCACCTGTGGAAGCGTCTATGATTATTTCGGTGATTATGAGATCGACCAGGCGCTGTATGCAGTGGATGACTATATAGACGAAAGTCCCTACAAAGCGTATAAGAATTGTATCAGTTATGTGACCCGGACCATGGAGGAGAGCCAGGAAAGCATGCCGATGACCTTTTCTCCCTGGATCCTGACAGGTCTTGTCGTTGCACTGATCTATGCCGCAGTGAACCTGCATCAGAGAAAAGCAAAGGATACTACTACGGTCAATCAGTATCTTGATGGCAAAAAGCCCAAGATCAACAATACCAGAGACCAGTATCTGCGTAAGAACGTGGTGACCCGCAGGATCGAGACCAGCAGTAGCAGTAGCGGACACAGCAGCGGACACAGCGGCGGTCACGGAGGAAGTCATCGGAGCAGCAGCGGTGTCAGCCATGGCGGCGGTGGCCATAGAAGATAAAATAACAAGTTCCATTCCTGGAACAAGAGATCCGGCGTATCGGGTGCAGACAGACACTCATACGCCGGTTTTTTCGTTTTACGGAGGAAGGAGCGACGGCGGGAAACAGTAGTGGAAAATTTTTCCATGGGTTGACAGGAAGCCTGCAGACAGGTATAATCAGACTTGCGATGTAACAATTCTGTAATATATTTGTAAAAGGATTTTAAAGAAGAATTTATGATAAAACATACAAGAGAAAAACAAGTAAAGATCGTAGCCACCGGCCTGGCATTGTGTATGCTGGCGGCACCGCTTTCCGCTTCCGCTGCAGAAAGCAGTGTCCTCATGGCATCCGGCGGTGTGGCTTCTGTCCTGGAGACGGAGCGTACACTGGAGGAATACATCCAGATCGCACAGGATGCCCAGGGAGCTTCCTGGGGCTATACCAATATCGGTGTGGCCAATGTGGAATCCGGTAATCTGAATGTGAGAGCGGTATCTTCCACAGACGGTAAGCTGGTAGGTAAGCTTCCCAAGGATGCGGCCTGTGAAGTGGTCGAGACCGTAGATGACTGGGCACATATCAAGTCCGGTGAAGTGGAAGGTTATGTCAGCAAGGAATTCCTGCTGACTGGACCGGAAGCCAGAATCCGAGCCATGGAACTGGTTCATACGGTAGCCATTGCCAATACCGATGGCCTGAATGTACGTCAGGAGCCCAATACCACCAGTGAGATCGTGACTCAGGTGGGACAGGGAGAAGAGATGGAGTATGTGGAGACCGGTTCCGACGGCTGGGTGAAGATTTCTATTGATGGCGAAGATGCTTATGTATCCCAGGATTATGTCACAGTGGAAGAAAAGCTGGATACCGCCATCACCATGACAGAGCTTCTCTACGGACAGGGGGTATCCGATGTCCGCGTAGATCTGGTAGAATATGCAAAACAGTTCATAGGTAACCCTTATGTCTGGGGAGGCACCAGCCTTACCAAGGGTGCGGACTGCTCCGGTTTCGTTCTCAGCGTATTCAAGAAATACGGCATTACCCTGAGCCATTCCTCCAGAGCACAGGCCAATGAGGGCACCAAGATCAGTGCATCCGAGCTAAAGCCCGGTGATCTGGTATTCTATGGTAACGGCAAGGGTAATATTAATCACGTAGCTATTTATATCGGTGGAGGACAGGTAATTCACGCCAGCAGCCCGAAGACCGGTATCAAGATCAGCAGCTATAAGTATCGTACACCTGTGAAATGTGTCCGTGTCATTCACGACTGATAAAAAGCATTGCTTTCGCAAAAGGGCGGGGCAATGCTTTTTTGTGTACAAATCGAGTAGGAGACAGCCTGCTTGATTATTCGAAGATATGCGCAGGATCTTTCTTTTACAATTGCGTTTCCCAGGGAAGTATGATACTATTTTTGTATACATCAGCGGTCCCTGACAGGAAAAAAGGGGGCTTCGTACAGAGACGAAAATGGGTGAGGAATATGCGGAAAGTAGCTTTGATCACCGATGGCTGGAGAAGGTTGTTTACCTATGCTTGGCCGGCAGGTATTTTGCAGAGAATCAAAGAGAGGGACGAAGAAGTAAATTTATATATTTTTAACAGTACTGGCAACTGGAGCAGAGATGCTGGGTACAACAGGGCAGAATATAATATTTTTAACCTTCCGGATCTGTCAGAGTTCGACGGCATTATTCTGGAATTGAACAATATCAGCTCTCCGGCAGTGCTGGCGGAAGTGATCCACAAGGCGAAGCAGTCGCACCTTCCGGTAGTCTCTATTGCCAACGAGCTGGAAGATTTTTATTATGTGGGTATTGACAATTATTCTGCCATGAAGCAGGTGATCGCACATATGCATGAGGTGCATAACTGCAAAAAATTCTGGCTGCTGGTGGGGGCTGACAGCAATTATGAGAGCAGCTGCCGACTGCAGGGAATGCTTGACTATGCCAAAGAACACAAGATCAAAATAGATAAGAATGACATCTGGTACGGCTCTTTTGACTACAAGAGCGGATTGGAAGGCTACAGGCATCTGTGGGATACTCACAAAGAGCTGCCGGATGCTATTATCTGTATCAATGATAATGTGGCTGTAGCGGTATGCGAAGCGGCGGCCCAGATGGGATTTACAGCACCGAAGGACTTCCGTATCACAGGCTTTGACAACTTCGACAAGGCCGGATTTTACACGCCGAGTATTACCACTGTGGGACATATCAGAGAGGAAGCTGCATACAAGGGAATGGATATTCTCCTGAAAATCTGGGCGGGAGAAAGTGTCCCCCGGTACAATTTCACCAATACTGAGATGCTGTGGCAGGAGAGCTGTGGCTGCGGCAAAGGAAGCAGCAGGGATGCCAGAGCCCATCTGAAGGATCAGATCATGTACAGCGTGGAAAGTGAGGAATTCGACGAGGAAGTCCTGTCCATGGAGGCAGAGATGATGCAGTGCAATACCGTAGAGGAAATGATGTACTGCATTCCCCAGTGCATTCCGTCCCTGAAATGCGATGCCATGTATCTGGTGCTGGACGATCACCTCAATGCCTATAAAAAAGAAACGGAGAAGAGTATTCATCTGGATGCCACCCCTTCGGACGAGGGATTTTCCTTGCATGGTTATCCGAGACAGATGCAGATGACCTTTGCATACGAGAGGGACCAGAGACTGGATCTGGACAGACAGGAAGTGGATGGCATCTTCCCGACCTTCGATTATCCGAAGCCGGGACAGGACTTTTTGTTCCTGCCGTTACATTTCGGAGAGCGTACCGTTGGCTATGTAGCTATCCGTAATGCGGTATACCTGATGGAGAAACAGTACCTGTTCCAGATCATGAACGCACTGACCCGCTCCATGGAGAACCTTCACAAAAAAGAAATGTTGGCCTATATGAACCGCAAGCTGTCTTCCCTGTATATTATGGATACGCTGACAGGTATGTATAACCGTATGGGCTACCAACAGCTGGGAGAGGAGTCCTTCCGTATTTCCGGTCTGAACAAACGCAAACTTCTGATCTTGTTCGTGGATCTGGATCGTCTGAAATACATCAATGACACCTTCGGACACGAGTATGGGGATATGGCCATCTGCGCTGCAGCCAGAGCATTGATGCAGTGTAGCAGCCGGGACGCTGTGCCGGCCAGAACCGGCGGTGATGAATTCGTCCTGATCCAGAGTTACCAGTCCGATGAGGTTTCCAGAGAACTGGTGCTGCGCATCCGCAGAACACTGGAGGCGGAGGGAAAAGCCCAGAAGCTTCCGTTCCCGTTGTCCATGAGTATCGGAACTGTCGTGACGGATCCGGAATCCGCACTGTCTTTTGCAGATTATGTAAAAATTGCAGACAGCCGGATGTACGAGGAAAAGGTACAGAAGCGGGCCGCAAGAAAATAGAAAAATATATTTACAACCGATAGAAACTATGATATATTGAAATAGTATGATTAGCCGATGCCCAGATTACGGACACTCCGACCTTAGTCTTGGTATCTGGCGTTTAAAAAACAGGAGGAAAAAGAAATGATTTCTAAGGAAAAGAAAACAGCCATCATGAACGAGTATGCAAGAACCCCCGGTGACACCGGTTCACCTGAGGTACAGGTAGCAGTCCTGACCGCAAGAATCCAGGAGCTTACCGAGCATCTGAAGGAGAACCCCAAGGATCATCATTCTCGTCGTGGTATGCTGAAGATGGTAGGTCAGAGACGTGGTCTTCTGGAGTACCTGAAGAAGAAGGATATTGAGAGATATCGTGCATTAATCGAGAAGCTTGGCTTAAGAAAATAATGCTGACTGGTGAGCGGGGTCTGCCGATTACATCGGCGCTCCGCTTCTCTTGTTTCTCATTACATGCATATGCACGGTGAAAATCTAATTCACCGCGCCTGAAAAGGTAACACACGGGATGGAAGTGAGCCCCGAGACCGCTGAAAAGATTATGTTGCGGATCATGGGAGCAACATGGAATTTTCAGTAGTTTCGGTAATCCTCCAGCCCGTAGAATAATAATTCATATCGTAGCGTGGCACCAAAGATAACAGTCACAGTACGATGGATAGGAGGAATTTATGTATCAAAGTTACAAGATGGATCTTGCAGGCAGACCTCTGGTGGTTGATATCAACCGTGTAGGTAAGCAGGCAAACGGATGTGCATTCATGCACTATGGTGATACCACGGTTCTCTGTACCGCAACCGCTTCCGAGAAGCCCAGAGACGGTATCGATTTCTTCCCTCTGAGTGTAGAGTATGAAGAGAAGATGTACGCTGTGGGTAAGATCCCCGGCGGTTTCAACAAGAGAGAAGGCAAGGCAAGTGAGAATGCTATTCTGACCAGCCGTGTCATCGACAGACCCATGCGTCCCCTGTTCCCCAAGGATTACCGTAATGATGTAACCCTGAACAACATGGTAATGAGCGTGGATCCCGAGTGTCGTCCGGAGTTGGTGGCTATGATCGGTGCAGCTATCGCTACCTGCATTTCCGATATTCCTTTCGATGGCCCCTGCGCTATGACCCAGGTAGGCATGATCGATGGCGAGTTCATCATCAATCCCAGCCAGGAGCAGTGGAAGAAAGGTGATCTGAACCTGACCGTTGCTTCCACCAGAGAAAAGGTGATCATGATCGAGGCAGGAGCGAACGAGATTCCTGAAGCAACCATGATCGAAGCAATTTATAAGGCTCACGAAGTGAACCAGACCATCATTGCTTTCATCGACAAGATTGTAGCAGAAGTAGGCAAGAAGAAGCATGAGTACACCAGCTGTGCAGTGCCCGCTGAAATGTTCGAGGAGATGAAGAAGATCGTATCTCCCGCTGAGATGGAAGAAGCTGTATTCACCGATGATAAGCAGACCCGTGAGGAGAATATCCGTGTCCTGACTGAGAAGCTGGAAGAGGCTTTTGCAGAGAATGAGGAGTGGCTTGCTGTTCTTGGTGAAGCTGTATATCAGTATGAGAAGAAGACTGTCCGCAAGATGATCCTGAAAGATCACAAACGTCCGGATGGACGTGAGATCACCCAGATTCGTCCGCTGGCAGCTGAAGTAGATATTATCCCGAGAGTACATGGTTCTGCTATGTTCACCCGTGGACAGACTCAGATCTGTACGATTACTACTCTGGCACCTCTTGCAGAGGCACAGAGAATTGACGGA
>OHQQ01001224.1_pt1 | contig 12307 bp, 5 predicted proteins | sample 1578211 | NCBI WGS metagenome assembly OHQQ01 (sample SAMEA3879539, study PRJEB24766) | human gut metagenome | biome: human-associated habitat; feature: feces | place: USA | collected 1985/1987
AAAATGGTTGTGTTGGCCTTCGGTTTGACGGCCTGCGAATACATCCATGAAGATCTGGAGCCTTGCCCCATGGGGTTGGACCTGACCTTCCGGTATGATTATAACTTGCAGCGGGCGGATATGTTTTCCGACCATGTGGGCGGAGTGACGGTATATCTGTTCGACGAAAACGGTAATTACCTGATGCAACAGTCGGAGAGCAATACGGCTGCCGATGCCCCGCTGAAGGCAAAAGATTATACCATGCACTTCGACTTGCAGCCGGGACGCTATCAGTATCTTGTGTTGGCACATCAGAAAGACTACGACGAGGTGATGGCTGCTGACGGAGCCAAGTTCCGCCGCCAGGAACCCGCTGCCGACGGGAAGATGGAAGACCTAACAATAACACTCGACCACGAAGTAGCCGGGAATACGCATATCGTTCCTCATGGCAATCTGCCGTTGGATACCCTTTGGCACGGGATGCAGACAACACCGGTAGAAGTCGTTTTAGACAAGATTACCCGCGATACGGTTTCGCTGGTGCGCAACACCAAGCAGATTCATGTGGCTTTGCGCGAGATCGACGAGCCCCAGTCGATCGACATCGCGGAATATGATTTGCGCATCATCGACCACAACCACCGTTTGCTGTGGGACAACTCGGTGGACGAGAGCAAAGAGCTGACCTATACACCGTATGCTACCTGGAATACTTCAGACAAAGATATGGAAGGGCAAATAGGCGATCCGGGAGTGATAGCCCATGCTGATTTTATGACGTCGCGCCTGTTGTACCACGACCAGGCCGACGAGGATGCCATCCTCTCGATCACCAACAAGGAAACCGGAGTGGAGGTGGTACGTGTTAACCTGCCCGATATGTTGAGTCGCCTGCGTACTTCGGCTGAGATTTACCGCTATACGCCGCAGGAATTCTTGGACCGTGGCTACGATTACCAGCTGACGTTCTTCCTCAAAGGCGATACGTGGGAATATGTGAATGTCGAGATCAGCGTCTTGAGTTGGGCGAAACGGATACAGTACGAACATCTTGAGATTTAAATAGGAGAGGTGCAACATGAGAATATATACGAAAATATATAGTATCATCGCCGTAGCTTTGGGTGCATTCAATGCCTGCTCGTTGATTCACGACGATCCGGAGGATTGCCAGCTCTATACGCCCGAAGGTGTACCCTATGCCTATGTGGCTGTGGCATTCAACACGGGGATGAATACCTCTACCCGCGCGGATGAGAACGATCTGGAAGATCCGACCGGCGGAGAAAGTGGCGATGGAGAGGAACCCGGACAATCGAATGAAAATCAGGTGAACAACATTACGCTGTTTTTCTATGAGGTAGGAGAGGGAGATAAAGGAGTAAATATGCCTTCTACAACACCGATCGTTGCTCGGCATCATTTTGGAGACGGAGATTTTGCTGCTAGCCCAAGTGATAATCATCAGATAGCGACAACCAAGCCAGTAGAAGTAACGCAGCTACTTGTCAATCACTCCTATCATGTGCTGGCAGTGGTGAATGGTGGGGAAAGTTTTGGTGACACAATAACTAGATTAGGATCTTTGCAGCAAGCTGTGGTACAAAAGATCTATGATTATGATGCTCCATCATCAACGTCGGGTTCAAACCCGACGCAAGAGGGATATTCCAACTTCCTCATGGCTTCGGCAGATGATGAAAATTATCCGTTGGAGATTTATCCCAGCAATAGCGAAACCAATCCGGCACATACCGTTATTGATGTGGAACGTGTTTCGGCAAGGGTGGATTATCGGGCAAGTGGAGATAATGGGTCTGGTGTTTATGATGTAAAACCTTCGGATGATGCAACATCCATTGGGCAAGCCAAAATCACCGGTGCCATGCTGATGAATGTCTTGAATGCTGACGCTAAAAGCTGGTTGTTGAAGCGGGTGGCAGATAATTTTTCGGGTGCAAACTTGGTATATTTAGGTAAAGAAAAGGCAGATGCAGTAAATGGCGCAGCTAGCAATTACGTAATCGATGCTAAACAATCGAAAGATGAATCTGATTTTATTGCCACTACTTATTTCAAGAATTTCAATTATACAGATTTGGCATGGGAAAGCCAATTTATAGAAGGATCTTTGATTAAAGGTTTAGCGGAGAATTACAACTGCATCGGCTATCCGAAAGAGAATGTCAACCAGCTAGGCGATAAAGGGCTGACTACCGGAGTGGTTTTCCGGGCGCAATATACTCCAAACGATATGGAGGTAGGGCAGACTTTCTTTGAATATAATGAGAAGGTGTACGCTACATTAAATGAACTGATGCAAGGATTTAATGAGGATAACTGGAATAATTTTATTTTAAAAGTATTGGGTACAGGTTGGTGGCAAAATGCTTTGACATGGGAAGAATTACAAGCCAATATTATTGATAAATTACGTATAGATCCGGTGGGGTATCGGGATTATCTGGCTCAGGAGGCAAAAGATAAGAATGGTACTATAAGTGACGAAGATAAAGCAAAACTTCGTTGGGAAGCTTATTTACTCAATGAATGTGCTTACCAGTTAGAAAACAATCAAGTTGTGGTGGATGCCAACAAAGAGAAGGATGGAACGACCCGTCGTGTATTGCACGAAACAAGTGATGGACAAATCCGAACTTTTAAAGAAGGAATCTGCTATTATACCTATTGGATCAAGCATGCCAATGATCAGGATAAAAATAATGACTTGGTTGGAGTGAAAGATAAAACGGGTGGCGTGATGGAATATGCCATTGTGCGCAATAATTTGTACAAACTGGATGTAACCAGCATTACGGGTCCGGGAGGTGATATTCCGGGAGACCGCAATGTGAATGTCAATGTATTGGTAGAAGATTGGATTTTGATGGATAATGAAGAGATTGATTTGAATCCGGCAGGAAATACAGAGGAGGAAGGAGCATGAAAAAGATGAAGACATATTTTGCAAGTTTGGTTTGCTTGTGCCTGTTGTCGGGTGTTTTGCCTTCGTGCACCAAAGAAATTGGCGGAGCGGAAGATGAGCCTGAAATCATTGTGCCTCCGGTGGACGAAGATCCCCAGTTGGAAGCGATCAGCATCCGTATAGGGGCGGCTGAAACTGCAGAAACCAAGGCGATGCACGGCGATGAGAATGCGGTGGAAGGAGAGTTTATCCATTCCTTGCATCTCTTTATTGTAAATAGCAATGAATCTGAAGGATTAACAAACGATCAGATGCAGGAACTCCAAAAGGGTAATTTACCTCAATATGCTACTACCATAGAGAATATTCTGCCGGGCAGCTATACTTTCTATGCCTTTGCCAATATGGAGCATGCGAAGACAGGAACAGAAAATACATCCGTAGATGAATTGCTTTCTGAGATGATTGAAGGTGAAGAATGGTCAGGAATCGATAACTTGGTTATTAATGATCCGGCTGCATCTGTAAATTTAGCAGAAGGACAATACATTCCCATGAGTGTAAAGCAGGATGTGGAACTGACTGTCGATGGGCAGCAAATCAATCTGTCACTGGTACGTTTGGTGAGTAAGATGAGGGTATCTTTGTACAATACACAAGGAGGAGCTATTCATATAACGAAGCTGGAGATGAGTGGTGCGTATGCAAAAAGTGTCAGTTTGTTTAAACCGGATAACATATCCATCGAGCCGGAAACTACAGCTCTGATTTATACGGAAGATTTCACAGATGTAACGGTGGCGAACGACCAACGTTACGACTTCCCGGAATTTTATATCAACGAGACTAAAGATAGTCAGTTTACGTTGAAGCTGACAATTGATGATCAGGTATATAACGGACCGTTATCGAAGGTAACGATCGAGCGGAATCATGTGCGACCGGTATTGTTGAATCTAAAGAATAATAATTTACAACTGGTCATTACAGCGGATGTAGCCCCGATAGGCGGATACCCGATCACTGTCTATTCAGATCCGTTAAGCCTGACGGATATTCAGAAGGTCATTTTGCCGGAGGGCTGTACTTTTAGAATAGGAGGTGCATTTGTACAGGAGACTGTGATCCGTAAGGTTACGAACTGGACTTGGACAGTACCTCAAGCTTCTTTTGATAAGATCCGGGTTCTGGGATTTGAAAATGTTGCGAGTGATGAAAATTTAAGCGTGGTTGAAAATACGGATGAAGATGGTTCAATAATTTCCAGAAGTTATACGCAAAAGTTACCAGATAGTGCTGCTTCAGCAGATACACTTTCATTTGAAGGTGCTTTGACTTCTTTGGAAGGGCAGACTGTTCAGTTAGAATTACTGGTGAGCCAGCCGAATCCTTTCAGTCAAACATTAGAAATAACGACAGAAAAGTTGGGCGACTACAACACCCGCTCTCTCACCCAATGGGGCGAAGCGCCACGCTGGTACGAGGCAGTCGGGTTGGTTGGGCATTGCGGGGTCGCTTTGAGGGAAAAACATACGATTTTTAACAAAATCGCTCTCGATTTGGCCTAAAAACATACGTTTTTTAGCAAATGCGGGCGTCGCCACGCGAAAAACGTGCGCTTTTTAACAAATGCGGGGTCGCAACAGGCAAAATGCGCCTGTTTTTTATCTGAAGCGAGGTCGCAACAGCCCGATGACGATGGAAAGAAGGCAAATGAACGAAGAAAACGGAATAATAAAAACAAAAAAATAGGAGGATAACAAAATGAGAAAAAATTATATCCGGGTTGAAGAGATCAGTTTGACACGTTTGAGCCATGCTGAATTTATCAACTTCATGCAACGCGTGCGGGCTTTGCTGCCGATTGAGAAAGACGAGGAAAGCCGTGACGCCGCTCCTGCATTGGCCATCACTGCCGATCAGGTGGCTGAATTGGACGGCTATTTGCGGACGATGAGCGACTTGACCCGCGAATCGCAGGTGAAGGCCGAGACGAAACCCAAGAAGGAAATCGACCGCCTGCGCGACAGCCTGATTGCCTACATCATCGAACAGGTTTCGCGCTCTCGCTCCCTGCCTCTGGAAGAGGAGAGCAAGGCTGCCGAGCAACTCTACATCGTGGTTAAGCCGTATTATGGCGTCGGCAAATTGCCATACAACCAGGAGACGGAAGTGATCAAAGGCTTCCTGATGGATATGAAAAAGACGGAAAATGCGGCGGCGGTGACTACGTTGGGACTTGAGAAGTATCTGGACCAGTTGCAATCGTACAACAACCAGTTTGAGGCGTTGGTACAAGGGGCGGACGTGAAAAAGTCCAGTACCTATTTCAATGAGAAGATGCGCGACGTGCGGGTACAGGTGGGCGAATTGTATCGTGAGATAACGGACTTCGCCTTTGCGTCCAACTTGTTGAATGAATCGGAAGAATCGCTCTACTTCATGGCGGGACTGAACAGCCTGATCCTCGATGTAGAGGCTGCCTATAACCGTCGCGGCTCGAACACCTCGAAAGAGGAACAGCCAACAACGGATGAAACACCCGGTGGCAACACCTCAGGCGAAGGCGGTGATTCCGGCCTCGAGTTCGTACCGGTGGATAAAAATTGACAATTGATAATTGAGAACCTTTTCGCCCTGTCGTAGGGGATCTGCCCCGAAGGGCTGAAGGGTTAGCAACGAATAATATATTCCGGGTTTCCACCCGGGGAGAAAGGAAATAAAAGAATCGTTCTTTGACATATTTGGAAAAAGGGAATAAGAGATAGATAACTAGTTGTTAGGATATAGGCAGATTTGTGTTATATTTGCGATGTCAAATCAAAACATATAACTATGCCACAAATTAGTTTTTTCTACGGAATTATTATCTGGATGAACTTCTCAGACCATGCGCCTGCTCATTTTCATGCTAGGTATAACGAGTTTAAAATATCAGTTAATATCAAAGATGGTCTTGTGAAAGGAGAAATGCCAGGAAAGGAACTCCGGCTGGTGTTGGATTGGTTAAATCAGCATCGTGAAGAATTGATGGATAATTGGGAACGCTCACAAAAAGGCGACCCTTTGAACAAGATTGAACCTTTAAAATAAGATACGCCTATGTTTACAGAAGTAGTGAAAGCCGAATATGTGGACGGATACCGCATCCGGTTATGGTTTAATAACCATGTGACGAAAGTGGTGGATCTGCAGTCCTCTTTGAAAGGCAAGGTGTTCGAACCGTTGAAAGACACCGATTTTTTCAAGCGATTTACAATCCGATTCAATACGATCGAGTGGGAAAACGGTGCTGATTTCGCTCCCGAATATCTGTTGTCGTTGCCCGAGGCTTAAACCTCCAGACAACCTTTTCTCTTATTCCGCCTGCCACCTGTCTCCCTTCACCTTTTGGGTGATGAGAAGAGAAAGGAGGCAGGCGGTTTTCTTTTTTCCGGATAAGTCGGACAAGGAATGGCTTTCAGCCTGAATTGGGAAAGGCACCTCTGTTTCAAAGGTATTTCCCGAAGGGCTGAAGGGTTAGCAATCTTTCTGATGGTGGCTGCCTTGTGGCCTGCCGCGGAGGCTTGGGGGCAGGAGGCACAGGAACCAGAGTATGTGACGGGGAATAAGTATCTGCTGATAGACGAAAATTCTAAAGTCAGTACATATGGTGCTGATATTACAGCCAAGACATCAGGAGGAACTAATGCAAGTGGTGGGAATGGAATAAATAATGCATTTGATGGTAAAGATAATACTTGGTGGGCTTCAAGTAGAAGCGGGACGATAAATGTTGATATTGATTTTAATACATATAGAACAATACGTGCGTTTCATTTTCTTAGTGGAGGAAAAAACCAGGAAAGAGAAGATGAGTTACACGTCTATTCGTCAACAAATGGTTCTAGATGGAAACTCGTTGAAAGCTTTGCTGGTGATAGAACTGTACAGCAGCATGATTATTGCTTGAAGAATGCGATTAATACGCGTTATTTGCGTTTACAATTAGTTCCTGGCCGTGACGATTATGAACTTGCCATGAATGAAATCACGTTGTATTCAGATGTTGTAGATTATTCAAACGTGACCATTCAGCATAAGGCTGCTAAATGGTTTGACTTGCGTTCAGAAATATCAGATGCTGCAAAGAATATGGATACGTTTAATGATGAGACTGCATGGTATTCCGGCCCAAAGGGGAATATACAGGCCAGTCATGTGTATATGGATACAATCTATGTTCATAAAGGAACATCTGTCACACTGGCTGTACCTGACAGATTGTCAAACTCCAGTGTTGTATCTTATCAGCGTTGGTACAGCTATCGTACTGATGGAACTTTCCGAACCCAAAATACAGGCAGTGACGAGGTGTGGGACCTTTTGACACCTGTAGGTACTACGCCATGCCGTTTTGCTAATGGTTATGTAGGCAAGCCGCTTACCACGTCTGATATCATGGATATGAGATTTTATGTCCCGAAAGATAAAGAGTTTGAAGCCTGGTTTGGCGAAACGGCAGCTCAGACCTTTGACAATAATTATTATCTTGTGGGGTGTGATGTGTCAGGATATACAGACTTTACAATGAATTATAGTGATGCTTCCGGCTCATCCACATTTTATCCGTCAAATCAGTCAGACGGACTGACATATGAGCCCACGCTTACTCACCGTATAATCTACTATATCATGGCTGTGGATGACCGCGATACAGGAGCCGGTGCCACAGTGACATGGCAAAATGGTATGGGACGCCTGAAAAATACGGATTATCAGGGAGGTTCTACAACCGGAAAATATTTGGAGGAATATGACATCTCATTCCCGTTTACACGTATTTCAAATAATACGAAAGAACTTGTGGCATTGTCAAAGGACGCCCGGTCGTATGCTATTCCTGATGCAGCGATAGATGACGACACTGATGTATTAGATGTAAAACTGGTTGATAATAATTCAGGAATAATGTTATATAAAAAAGATGGAGATACAGAGATAACATCTTTATCTTTATCTTTGAGCGGAACGTCACGTATAATCCAGTTTGACTATCCAAATCCTAATTATTCAGACGGTACAGAGTATGTTAATGCAAATAACAGTACGGCAACTATTTATGTTACAAAAACAGTTTCCGGTACAACATATAATATCGCAAAATATAATTTGACTTTTGTGCGTGATACCAGATTGTTGACACAGACGCAATTGGAGCAAATCGAAAACGGCACTATCCAGGACAATAACTTGAAGTATTATCAGTTCCGTACTGATAAATATTTGAGTGAGAATTATCAGTTGCTTACCAAGCTAGATTTCGATTACGATCCAAGCGTCTCTGAACTTTATGGTCAGCCCGATTTCTATCAATTCCCGTTGAATTGGACTTCAAGCAGCTATTCGTTTTATGATGGTGCCGATGGTACTGATTTTAAAGGGCAAAGTGGATATTTTCCTGAGTGGGGATATTATTCAATCATGGATGGATTTATAGAAGATAAATACTGGACTAGTGGTACACTCAATCATGCAGGGAAACTTCTTCCAAACAGTACTTATCACATGTTTATTGATGCCTCTGACCGTGCTGGAGTTATTGCCCGATTGCCGTTCAGACAAAACCTTTGTGCTGGTTCGGAAATGTTCGTGACAGCGTGGGTGAAGAGTGCTGGATATAGTTCTACAACTCCTGATGCCGGCATGCTCTTCTCTGTGATGGGTGTAAAAAAGGATGAAGCTACAGGTCAGGATGTGTATGTGCCGATATATCGTCATGCCTCAAGTCAGATACGCCGTACAGACTATCTGACAGGAGGTATGCCCGGAACGGGAACAGGAACAAACGAATGGTTACAGATGTATTTCTCTTTCATTGTAGAGAACGATGCACTTTATGACTCTTATGTTCTTCAGGTTGATAACAACAGTGAATCAACACAAGGTGGTGATATGTATATAGACGATATCCGTGTATATCTGGCAACACCAAGTGCTGAGGTTAAACAATTGGAAGCTACTTGTACGAGTGAGCGAACTATGATGAGTATTAAGCTTGATTGGGATCGTCTGCTTTCACGTTTAGGTGAAAAAGAAGGAACAGATCAAACTGATGCCATTGATTTTTGTTTTATTGACAAGGCAAAGTATGAAGATTATTTAGCAGAACATAGTGGAGATTATGAAGGCGCAATAGAATATTCTGTAGTTGAGGTTGGCAATAATGATCCGGATTTGGGCGGAGAGTATTATAATCAAAAATATAATACCCTTTATTTCAAATTAGATTTTGACTCGAATACAGATTATGATTTGTTGCCACATCCACGTTTAGCAATAGGAAATGGGGATGGGACAGGTAAGTATTATTTCTATCGTACAACTGATGATGCAGGAACAAAATCATTGGCTGTAGATTTCTATTCTGCATTGACTCCTAACCGTTCTTACTTGATGCTTATTCAGGTAAATGATGGTAATCAAGCTACAGCCGCGGATTTTGCTGCAGATATCAATGACCCGTGTGGTATAAATACACCTTTCTATGTTACAGCACAGACATTACTTCGAGTTAATGGTGAGGTTGTTGACCCGACAACAGATTTCTGTGCCGGACAGATACTTAATTTCTCTGCTCAGATGCGTGTGCCAGTATCAGAAGACGACGGTACAGAGTCTTATATAATAATAGATAAAGGTGTTTATTTTGACTGGTTCTTTGGCACGGAAGACGAATTCTTGGCTGAAAATCCAGCTTTTGGTAATGTGACGTTATTAAGCGCACTTACTACATTCCGCGACATTTATCCAAACAATGAAGACCTTACGGGTGTGGAGGCAGGAGACCATGAGACTATTGACGGGCAAACGGTAAATCTATCTGATAATATGATTGGAATCATTAATTATTATGTTACGACTAAGACTGCTGAAGATGGACTACATTCTATGTTAATCTTACATAAGGAAAATTTGGACATTACGCTTTTAGAGTCCGGTCTTCAGCTAGTCGTACAGCCTATACCAACATTGCAATCTCCTGATGGGACAATAAGTGATGACTTGTGGTCGAAAGTTTGTTGGTCATATATACCGTTGGAACTAAAAATAACAGGAAATGCACCTCAGTTGCGTGCTGGATTTAATTCTGTAAGATATCCATCCAATTTTAATCCTAATTTACGAATAGGTCTTGATCAGATTAATACAACTAGTGATGAAGCTCCTTTAGTTGTAAATTTACGTGAAGTACAGGTAACTTCAGAGAATGTGAATAATCTTGGTATGATAACTTCTGTATCTCCTGATATTTATAACAAGATTTACCTTGTAGGTACTGATGATCCCGAGTACAATAACGATAAATATTTCCCAACTGATTTTGGACAGTTTTCATTACCTATAGGGGAATTAATATCCTTGTATGCTAGCGAGAATGGGTTTGCGGATGAAAATATTATGAAGATTTGTTTTGACACCGAAACCACGCAAGACAACGGTTTCCAATTTCAACCAAAGGAAGGATATACATATACGTTTGCAGTACACTTTGAGGAAAAGGTGAATGATAATGCCAGCAATGCCTGTTTTGGTACTTTTAATGTCTCAATGAAAGTTGTACCTGAATATATGGAATGGGCTGGTAAAACGCAGGATGGAAAATACGCTAATTGGAATAATGACGATAATTGGAAGCGTATAGCATCTGATCGGATGAAAAAGACGAATGTAACAGATACTGATAAAGATTATTTTACGGATGGAATGAATAAAACGACAAATGGTTTTGTCCCTATGATATTTACAAAGGTAATTATGCCTGAGAATAGTCAGGTAGAACTTTATGCTGCTGGATATGATGCGGATGGTTCTTGGGGTTATGGAACTGGGGTTACAGCTCGTCCTGATCATATTGCTGCACCAACTGATAATATTCAATACGACCTGATGGCATATAAGCATCCATCTGATGATCAAACCTTCCCTGGACAATTAAAGACCGAGCGTTACCGTGTCAGCCTGCTGGATGAGATCCACTTCGAGCCGGGTGCGGAGATGCTGCATTCCGAATATTTGATACATAACAAAGCGTATGTGGATTATAAGGTGAGTCCAGGCAAGTGGTATTCGTGGGCGACACCTATAGATGGTGTAGTTGCTGGAGATTTCTATACGGATGATGATGGAAATGAAAATCAGGAATACTTTACGGATATTTATTTTGATAGTAATTCCAATAATCGTTTCAAGCCATCCGTTTATCAACGTATGTGGAAAGGAATAACTACAGCAGTTCCGTTATATACTGATGCAACAACTAATAAGAATGTAGCTATTTCCGGAAATTGGAGTGCTTTAACGAATGATGTTGCCGAAAAGTATGAACCGGGAAAAGGATTCTCATTGAAGGTGCAGGATGTAACGGAAGAGGCTATTTTCCGTTTGCCGAAAGCAGATACGAAATATGATCTTTATCATTATAATAATGGACAACCTTCTGCAGATGATGAAAAAATCACTATTATCCGTTTTACAGGTTCTACTACTAAAGGAAATTTGGTTGCTCGGCAGTTGTATAACCGAAATACGGATATAGGACAGGCAACCGAAGGTGATCCTATAAAGGTTAAGCTTTCGGAATCAGCCACTAAAGATTATTACTTGGTGGGTAATCCATTCATGGCGCATTTGAATATGAGTACGTTCATAGAAAAGAATGAAGGGGTAATAGAGCCTAAGTATTGGGCAGTAGATGATGGCGTACAGAATATTGCTATTGTTGATCCAAATACTGGTACAGGGTGGACAACGCAAGAAGGTGCAACAACCATAGCCCCGCTACAATCTTTCTTCGTTCAAAAGAAGGCAGATACAAGTAGTAATGACATCAAATTCACCCAAGAGATGCAAACCTTAGGTGGCAATGGCTATGGATTGCGCAGCGCGAATGCCCTAACTATTACCGCTACAACAACCGACGGACGGACCAGCCGGGCGGCAGTGGCCTACGATATGGCGGCCTCTGCCGATTACGAAGCGAGCGAGGATGCCGAGTTGTTCTTGGATTCTAACTTGGGAGACGTGCCGATGGTTTATACCGTGGCAGGCACGATGGCAACCAGCATCAACCGGACTTCCGAACTGTATAATATTCCGTTGGGCGTTTACGGCAACAAGCAGGAAATGGTAACACTGTCGTTTGGCGGGCTGAATCAGTTCAGCAGCGCGACTCTTTACGATGCTCAGGAACAGACTGAAACACCATTGCACGAAGGCAAGACCATCAGCGTTCCGGCAGGAACATCGGGTCGTTACTTCCTCCGTGCCGGAACACCGACCGGTAATGAGGTGATTGCCCGCAATGCCTTCCTGGTTTATTCGGTAGGCGGCGGCAAAGTGATGGTTACTTCATTG
>OHQQ01001232.1_pt1 | contig 12248 bp, 7 predicted proteins | sample 1578211 | NCBI WGS metagenome assembly OHQQ01 (sample SAMEA3879539, study PRJEB24766) | human gut metagenome | biome: human-associated habitat; feature: feces | place: USA | collected 1985/1987
AGTTTGACCGGGAAACACCCTCTCGCCCCAGCAGCTTTGAGGTCATCTTCACCGCAAATGGCATCCGCTATGCGTATGGCTTTTCTGTAACAGACAAAGCTGTTATCGAAGAATATCTGTATTACTATCCCAATGGCAGGCAGGCACTCATTTTTGAGCGAAAAGACACAAAAGATTTTCGCTTTACCGTTGATGTCGATGAACAAAATACTCTCAAGGATCGCACTTCGGCCAACAAGCTCTATCTGTCTGTCGCATCAAACTGGAGCTATTCCAAAGTGATTCCAGTTCTGGAATGGTTTGCTTCCTGCCAGATCATCACGAAAAATTCTGTTGCAGACGCCTACGGCCTTGAAGCAGAACAACTCAAAGAGGATGACTACCGGTATGTGATCGCCTCTATGCTGCGTGTTGCAGATTTTGGCATACAGTCCCTTCAGATGCGTGATACAGAACCCGCTCCTTCTCAGCGTAATGATATCTTTACCAATATTGAGGCCATTCACACGGTACAGGATACAGAGGGAAATACTTCTTCCTACGCGCTGAACATGGCAGAGGAATCTGATGGCACCAACAGTTATTTCAAACTGATTGGCATAGTAAAAGAGGTGCTGGATGAAGGAACACCCCTTGTAGTAGACGAACTGGACGCTCATCTGCATCCCCTCCTGACAAAGCATCTAGTCTCACTTTTTAACAGCGTGGAATTCAATCCAAATGGGGCCCAGTTGATTTTCACATCACACAATACCAATCTTCTTGACTTGGATGTGCTGAGGAGAGATCAGATCTGGTTTGCCGAAAAGGACGAAAAGACCATGCAGACCGATATTTACGCCCTGACCGAGTTTTCTCCCCGGAAAGGTGAGAACATCTCCAAGGGCTATCTGCAAGGACGATATGCAAAAAACAGTTCAAGTCGAATTTAGAATATTAAAATCTTTTTAACACTTTTTCAGTATTCAACCATCAAATTTCACTTTTGTGGTTTGGATTTCATTTTTTTGAGCGTTCATTTCACTTATTGAGCGAAAAATTTAATGTTTCTATCGAAATTTCATATTTGATTTGACTTTTCTACTTCAAATTTCAAAAAACAATTTGATTTTTTGATTTTTGCTATTGACCATAGTTTACCTTGTCTATCCATCCAAACATGATATAATGGAACAAAGGAGCGTGATACCATGAGCCCAATTGAAGTCCCTGCAAAAATCCAGTTGGTTGAAAAGCGTGAAACACGGACGAGCCGTGGAATGCTCTCAAAGGGCTGGTATCATGTAGATGGTCAGCTTGTTATGGTCAAAGGAAACTCCATCACAGAGGCCGGAACGGCTGGATATGAGCCATATTCTGAGGTGATGGCATCGCTGATTGCGCAGGTTCTGGGTCTGCCTCATGTGGAATACGCCCTAATGCCTGCCAAACTCTTTCCCGACATTCAGACCTATTCCTGCGATGTGGTCAGTGTTTGCCCTTTATTTGTAAAACCGGGAGATCAGCTTTACCATTTTGCAGACTTGGCTGATGCCCATTTTCTTGCCAATGGGCAAACACCTTCGCCGGAAGCACTGTTCCAGTATGCTGTTGAACTCTACGGAAAAAAGTGGCTTTATCAGATGCTGGCCTTCGATGCCTTTATCGGGAATGAGGATCGTCACGAAAATAATATCGACATCATTGTCAGACACTATAAACATGTTCTTCCTCCGCTTTATGATAACGGCGGAAGTCTGCTTGCATGGGCAACCGATGAAGAATTGACTGACACGAAGCTCCGTTATCAGTTCGACAAAGCCAAGCCATTCCGCAGCCGTCACGCCCAGCAGATCAAACTGCTCGACGAGCCTGTGCTGCCAACGCGTGACTTGGACGAGTTGTATAGTGAAATCATTCAGTCCATCTCGCCTATTCTTGCATTGTTGAGCGAAAAAAGAGCATCTGCGATCCGTCAATACCTGAAATACCGTCTGCACTACCTGAAAGCCGCCATGGGGTGATAAAATGGCCTATCTGAAATTGATGATGGATGAAAAAGAAATTGCACACCTAAGCGAAGATGGGCAGTCTCTTTGCGCAAATGAGGACGTGCCGCAGTACAGCCTCCCACTGAACCTTTTCATCGGTGACAAACGTGAAGTTCCATTGGTTGATGTGGTGGTTTGGGCAAAGAAACGAATCTTTCCGAAAAATCGGATGGACTGCAAGGAAATCCTGAAAATGATGGGCCTGCCTGATTACAATGCTTGGGAAATCGTCAAACGCACCAACGCCTGCCTAATGGAAGACCCCTATTGGCTGCGATTCAGCGAGGATGAAACCTTTGAGGATACCACGCGCGGACGAGCCAGAAGAATTATGAACGAAAATCAAAAGAGCAGCTGATACCAAAAAGCCAAACCTCACCGTACATCCTGTACAGCTTGAGGTTTGGCTTTTCTCTTATCATCCTTCACCAGCGCGAGCGATGGTTGATTATTTTATCAGCTTAATCCAGAGAGTGACCGCATTACAAGGTCGATGTCCTGATTTTCAAGTTCCTGAATGATATGCAGGTAGGTTTTCTGCGTGGTTGTCATGCTGGAATGCCCCAGCCTCCTTGCTACGCTTGCAATGGATACCCCTGCAAACAAAAGCACCGAAGCGTGGGTATGCCGCAGACCATGTACCGAGATGACCGGGATCTTGGCCCGGTCGCAGTGCCGTTCCAGAACATCGTTAACAGTGGAATTGTAGGCGTGTTCCTTGAACACGAAAATCGGCTTATCTTCAGGAACGTCTTTTACCAGTGCTGCGAACTGAATCACCGTCTGCCAGTCAATTTGAATTTTACGTACAGACGATTTATTTTTTGTTGGCAGAAATCCGCCGTTTCCTTTATAATCCCACGTTTTGTTGATGGACAGCATCTGATGGGCAAAATCAAAATCCGCAGGAGTGATCGCCAATGCTTCGGAAAAGCGGATGCCGGTTTTGGCAATCAGCAAAATCATCCAGTCCCAGTTGAGTTTTCCCTGTAGATCCAAGTCGCTCAACAAAAGATGCAGTTCAAACTGGTTCAGGTATTTCACCTTTTTAGGCACCGGGGGCTTGCCTTTGATGATCGCTTTTCGGGTTGGGTCTTTCACGATCAGTCCATCATCCACAGCATCCATGATGGCGCCTTTCAGTTGATGGTGGAAGTCCATCGTGGTCTGACGCTCGTGGCCTACGGCATAATCGTTCAAAAGCTGCTGATAGGTCACTCTGGAAACCTCACAGAGTTTCAAAGTAGGAGCGAGTTTTTTTACCCAAGAAAGGGTCATTTTGTACTTATCCAATGTAACCGGGCGAACTGCACCCTCTTTGTATACAGCAACCCACTGCTCATAATAATCGCAGAACAGGTTGTTTTCATTCATTTCGTTTAACACGTTTTACCTCCAAAATCGGTTTTATATGCTCACGCTGATGAAGGGTGATAAGGGTATCAAGCTGAGTGAAGAAAGAACCGATTTGTTTTTGCTCTGAATATACAGGCACCGATATTGTCTTTGCTAAAAGTTCATCTTTGGTTATGCCTTTAATTGATGTGCCTTGTACCGTGTTAAGTTCCGACTGCAATTTCTTATAACAAGCATAAACTGTAAAAAACGGCTCCGTATTCAACTTGCTCAACGACAAGAAATCCTGACTTGTGGAATAGGAAAACGGCATATATGCGAGTTTTCCAACACCGACGCGCGTGATAATTGCGATTGAATCTTTTGGTACAAGTTGTGTTGCAGAACTATTCAAACCGGTCTGTGTTATATACTTTCGTGGCTCCACACCCATCAGCTTGCCGTCAACGATATCCGAAGATTGTATCCACGGAATATTACCGTTCCAGAATGCTTCATTGGATGTTGTAGGCGTTCCCCCACCATAGGTTTTCTCAGCCAATTCAGAAATCTTACGCTGTTCCCAAGTAGGTGTGTTTTGGGATTTTGGCGCGAAAAAAGAGCCGAGGACACGCCTCGGCTCTTGGTCAGCAGGGTGATTTTGCACCCATTTTATGATTCTTTTGGCATTTTCAAATCAAATCCGCCACTTACGATGAACTCGCGCAAGAGTTTATCATACTTGACAGGCACCTTGGGCGGAATAAGCTTTGTACCCTCGATTGCTTCAAAATATGCCTTTGCTTTTGCCTTATCTACGGTGGCTTTCAGGTCATCAAAACGGCCAAACTCGTTAATGTTGGCTTCGGTGATGTTTGCACGCATGAATGCCCGCAGCTTCTTTTCGTCCAAGCCGAAAACTTCAGCTACTTTGTGGATCTGGTCGTTCTGCTTTTGGGCGATGTACTCGGCAATATACTCCCGCAAGGTCTTTCCCGGCTGCGGGACAACTGCCCCGCTCTGAATGTCGTGCAGGAAAATATTCGCATATTTCTGTTCTTCCTGCGAGAGGGTGGCAAAGGTCTTGTGCAGCTCCGTTTCGGCCTGATGAATGGCTTCTGCTTCTGCACCCTCCTGATAGAAAATTTTCAGGTACTTTTCAAAGCGGGAGTTCATATAGTCCGTGTCGATGTCAGCAGTATCAATGGTGGTCAGATAGCTGTTCACCGCATAGGGAACGTCATCGTCCGGGTCATTTTCACCGCCATCTGGATTCGGCGTGAACAACTCTTTATAGCGGAGTGCCAAAACTTTGAACGCTCTCTCGTCAAAGTCTGCATGAAGTTCTGTTTTCTCATCTGTATCCTCATTGACGATCACAATAGGCTTATCCCACTTGAAGCCCTGCACCTTGGCTGCTTCCAGATTTTCGTTGAAGGACTGGAACAGGTCGGCAAACTTTTTGCGCTCTGCCATATCCGCAGGGATCTGCGAAAACTCTTCAATGCCCGCCGACACAAACAGATCTTTGATCTCCGCATAGAGGGCATTCAGTTTTTCCACGTTCTTGTCTAGTTTATCTACAAACAGGCCAAACGGTTTATCGCCGGAATACTCTTTTACCGCATCTGCGATGTTTTTCTCCATCGTGTGCGGACGGCGGTAATACTTGATGGTGCCAAACTGTTTGTCATCGCCAAACAGTCGGTTGGTGCGGGAGAACGCCTGAATCAGATTTTCGTATTGCAGCACCTTATCCAGATACAGCGTATTGATCCACTTGGAGTCAAAGCCTGTCAGCATCTGATCCACCACGATCAGCAGATCAAGCTGTTTTTCCGGGGTGCGCTCGATGCGCTGGTAGGGCAATTTGTGCGCCAGCCGTGCTGCAACGTCCTTTTTCATCTTGGCAAAGGTCGGAATGCTGAAGTCCTGTCCATAGCGGGCGTTATAGTCTTCTACGATCTCTTTTAGCCCTTCTTCTTTGGTGATACCTTTGCCATTGTTGTCAATGTTGGGGTCAAATAGTGCGGTGACTTTCAGCCATGGTGCAGCTTCTCTGAATCTCTTGTAATATTGGATGGCTTCCGGGATGCTGGAGGTTGCAAAAATGGCATGAAATTTGCTGTTGCGGCTCTGGGTCTGCCAGTTCTCGCAAATGTCCTCCACCACGGCTTTCTGGTGTTCTTCACCCTCATACTGGGTGTTGGGAATATAATCCTCGATGCCCTTTATCTCCTCACCGAGCGCATCTTTTCCGCCTGCCATCGGCAGATTCAGATACTTATAAAACACCTTGCTCTTCTGCAGGTCTGCCAAAGCCTCGCCCACAGAAGTGGCCTTAGCTTTTTCCAGCGCGACCGCTTTCCGCAAGTCACTGTCCTTGAAGGTCAGCACCTTGTATGGGTCAAAGCCCAGCACGTTGTGATCCCGGATGCCGTCTGCAATGCTGTACCGATGCAGTTCGTTGCCGAAAACGGTGGCGGTGGTGCTCATTTTCTTCTGGTTTTCGCCTTGGATCGGCGTACCGGTAAAACCAAAGAACAGTGCTTTCGGGAATGTATGCTTGATGGTCTGCATCATATCGCCAAAGGTGGAGCGGTGGCACTCGTCCACGATAAAAACCAACCGCTTTGCGTTGATCAGCGCAATGTCGTTGGGGTTCAGCTTGTTTTGTGCATCATCCTTGATGTTGCTCATCTTCTGGATGGAGGTGACGATCAGCGTATCGGACGGCGAAATGCTTTTCAGCTTGTCCACAAGAATATCCGTGTTCTCGGTAGCCTGCACCTCCTCGTTTTCCCCTGCAAAGTTGCGGTATTCTTTCAGGCTCTGAGTGCCCAACTCGATTCGGTCCATCAGAAAAATCACTTTGTCCGCATCCTTGGAAGATGCAATCAGTTGAGCGGACTTGAAAGAAGTCATGGTCTTGCCAGAACCTGTGGTGTGCCAGATGTAGCCGCCGCGCTGCTGGTCATTCTCCCATTTCGCCTTGGAAACGGCATCCGAAATTTTGCTGGCAGCGTAGTACTGATAGCTGCGCATCACCTTCAAAATGCCATCGGAACCATCGGCAACGGTATAAAAACCCACCAACATATGCGCCATCGGGATAGACAAAAGTGCCGTTGTAACGTCTTTCCAGTCGTTCATCGGCTCGTTGTAGAAGTCCGCCCAATGGAAATAGTAGCTGGGGTTGAATTGTCCTTCCGGGCCGGGATTGGCAAAGTAGACCGTTTCTTCCGGGTTCATGGCCACAAAAATCTGCACCAGCGAGAACAGTCCCATAAAAATGCCCTCTGCCGCGTATTTTTCAATCTGGTTGCAAGCCTGTTTGATGGAAACACCGCTCTTTTTCAGTTCCATGTGAATGACCGGCATACCATTGATGAGCAGCATCAAATCGCCGCGGCGGTCATTCAAAATTTTGGACTTGGTGGGGAACTTTGGCTGCTCTGCGATCTGGTAGCGGCTGAGTCCAGCTGCAATTTCCAGTCGGTCATAGATTTTCAGGGACACTTCTTTGCCGAAATTCAGCTTATCGTCAGGATTGTCACGCTTGATAAGCACACTTTTGCCGTTGATAAATTTATTCAGCTTCATCGGCGTTTTCGCGTTCATGACCTGTTCCATGATCTGCTGCATCTCGCCATCCGTCAGCGGATAATCGTTCAGCCGGTCAATGCCGCGGTTGTTCTCAAAAAGGATGTTCGCCCAGTTCTGGATCAGTTGCTGTTCGGTGTAGTTTTTCAGCACACCATCTTTCCAGCCGCGTTCTATCAGGAGTTTTACCACCGCCTCTTCAAAATCGGCTTCTTTTGTAAACGCCATAACGAGCTCCTTTCGACTTTGCAAAAAGCACCTCTCTGCGAAGGCTTTTCTAATTTGTACAAGCTTTTCCAGCTTACGCTGATGAAGGGTGATAAGGGTGTCGAGATGCTTAAAAAATTTCGCGATCCAGTCTTGCTCTTCTTTTTTGGGGAGCTGAACGGTCACTTCTGTATACTCGCTGTAAGCAATATTAAGAAGTCCGTCCATTCGAGCACCAGAAGATACTATTTTTCGCAATTGATTTTCAACATTTGCACCGTTCAGCTCAATAGATAAAAATTCAGGATTGCTTTTCTCTACTGAGAAGCAATGATAAACAAAGGGAATACGCGCTTTTTCAACTGTTGTCAATGCAAAGCAGGAACCATACGGACGCAACTTGGATGCTCCGTGGTTATATGCCAGCTCGCCACGTTCCAAAAGAATATACTTCTTTAGGCTCTCGCCGGCATTATTAAAGGCATACCTATCAGACTGCTCTATAAATCCGTTGCCCGCCGTTATCATCATAATTGGTGCATCAGATGCAGGGTCATTTCTGACTACCTCTTTTGCAATTTCACCCAGCTTACGCTGTTCCCAAGTAGGAGCAAATGCACACTTTCAGCAGCTATTTTCCACCGCCTACCGAATGTTCGCTGAAAATTTCACTTTCGGTTTTGCGTATTCGGCTCAAATTTTGGTTTTTGACTCCCGATAGCTTTAAAACACAGCAGTTCCAAGCGTTTGACATTGCCTTGATTTTTATTCATCAGCCTGTTTTGCATATTCTGAACGGGCAAGAGAAATTGCGTTGCTCCTTAGCCAAACAACAAACGACGATACGTCCATCTTCTGATTATGGGCAAATTGCACCACTTATTTTTATACAAACATCTTTTCAAGACAGGATTTCTTGATGTTTTGCAGCTTTTCCAACTTACGTTGATGAAGGGTGATAAGGGTGTCAAGATTGTGGAAAAACTCAGAGATTGTTCTTTGCTCCTTGATGTCAGGAAAAACGATTTGTCCCTTGAGCGCATTTTCTGCGGATACCTTCATGTCGTTTTTTGCACCTTTGTTGACGAGTGGGTGCATATAATTATTCATTCTGGCATCCTGCTCAAAATAAATCTGGACAAATTCTGGATTGGCACTTTGTTTTGGCTTGTAAACGGCATATAACGTTGACACGATGCCATTTTTTCCTTTATTAGCTTTAATGATGCCATAAGGATTAGATTTCAGGGGTGATTTAGTGTAAACAATATCGCCGGTTTCAACCACACCATAATTGGCAACGGATGCTCCTGCAAATGAACGTCCCTGAAATTCAATCTGATTCACAATTCCAAAATCGCCCGAAACGGACAAGACATCTTCTTTGGTATATATTCCTTCAAAGTTCTTTTGACCTGAAACTTCGAGATATTCTTCCAGCTTACGCTGTTCCCAAGGGTCAGTAAAACCCTTGAAGCGAATTTCCGGTACAGATGCCCCATTTTTTGGGAACATCTTGTCCAGCATGGACTTTTTGATATTCACTAGCTTCTCATACTTACGCTGATGAAGGGTGATAAGGGAGTCAATCTTTTTCAAAATCCTCCCAAGCTGTTTTTGTTCATCGATTTTAGCGGGAATCACTAGCTGCAAATTCAGAAACGTTTCCTTCGGAATATTGTACATAGAGCCACTTGTCCCGGAAGCCATCGAAGTTATTTTCTCTTTATAAGCACTGGACACCAGCATCATATACACAAAATATGTGTCCACCGTATCTTGAAATTTTAGTTTCCAGAGTCTGTCTGGAAGGAACAAATTTGGAAAATCCGTCGATACATAGCCACAAGCTCCGACACGTTCCGGTGTATTCATTCTGCTGACAATGACACTGTCTTTCTCAACAGCACATTTAACAAGCTGTTGTTCACTTTTTACAACAGGCTTACTTTCGGATGGGTTAAATCGATCATACGAAACACAACTTGTTTTTAGTACGCCTATATCTCCATCGCTAACTTCGCCTTCATCAGAGTTTACACTCTTGCCCGTCGTTATTGTTTTTGTCAGCTCAGCTAACTTACGCTGTTCCCAAGGGTCAGTAAAACCCTTAAACCGGAGGGCAGGTTTCTTCTCGTTATCCTGCATAATCATTCACCTCCCAGCAACTTTTTGAGTTCTGCAATGCCCTTCATGTCAAATTCATTTCCCTGCAAATCGTCCAGCAGCCCCAGCAATTCGTGCTCGGTATCGGCAATCTGGCTCTCTACGTCCTCAAAGGTGGTTTCATATTTCTTGCAGACGGCATCCACCTGCTTCACAAAATCGTCCAGAACGGCATCCGGCAGGCTGTTCAGATTTTCCATCAGGGGCAGGATCCACTTGCGATGCAGCAGGTCACGCACTTCTTCATCGGTCAGGCGTTCAATCACGCCTTTGGTACGCTGGTGGAGGGCGGCACTGTCGTCCTTGACCTGCTTTTTCAGGGTCTTTTCCTCGGCGAACAGCGCGTCCACATCTTTCAGGATGCTCAAGGTAGCTGGCTCTACCTCCCGCGCCTTGATGGCCTTTTTGACCTCAGCCGCAACAAAGGCACCATCGTTGACAAAATCCTGTTCCTTGTCCTCCTCGCTCAGTTCGTCCAGATAGCTTTCATACTCGCCTGCAATTTCGGCAAAGCGAGTCTCTTTTGCCCGCAGTGCTGCCACTTCCTCATGCATTTTAACGCTCTGCACCAGCTCAAAGGGCAGCACATGACCCACCCAGCCGTCCTGTACCTCGGCATCCTTTTTCAGCACCATGTTGGGGTCTACCTGCTTGGTTGCGGCAAAACCCTCGGTCTGGATGATTTCAAGGTCGATGGCAATTTTCTTCCAGTCGTCGTCCAAAAGCTGGTATGCTGCATAGCGGTCAACCAGTGGAATTCCTGCCAGCCGGGCAAAGATCTCCCGGCTCAGGCGTTCTTCCTCGCCGGCAGCATTCAGCTGCGTCATGCCGTCGATGAGTGCGGACTTCAAGTAGGCATCAAAGTCACCGAAAGCATTCTGGAAAGCGGTCTTGAACGCCACCACATCCGGGTGGGACAGAACAGCGTTCTTCAAATTGGCCACATTCAGACGGCAATAGGCTTCGTTGTCCGGGCTGAACAGAGCCGCTTTCAGGTGCGGGAATGCTGTCCAGTAGGCAGACAGGTCTTGCAGTTCGGCCTCGGGAATGCCGCCAAACATCGAAGCGTAAATATCCCAGCTCTCAGCCTTTTCCGAGGAATCCACATACCGGGGGATGTTCAGGTTGTAATCATTCTGGATAATCTCTGCGCGGGATACTCTGCGTGCGAACTTTTCGATTTTCTCCGGGCGTTCCTTGTAAGCATCCACAATGCGTTTGATGTCGCAGGCACGCAGCTTATTGTTTTTGCCGTCCTTCTCAAAGCCCTTAGACGCATCAATAATCAGAACGTCCGAATCCTTTTTATTCTTCCGCAGCACCATGATGATGGTGGGAATGCCTGTGCCGAAGAAAATATTGGCGGGCAGACCGATGATTGCATCAATGTTGTTGTGGTCAATCAGATTTTTGCGAATCGTACCTTCTTCACCACCACGGAACAGAACGCCGTGGGGCAGAACGATGGTCACAATACCATCATTACGGATGTGGTACAGGTCGTGCAGCAAAAAAGCATAGTCCGCCTTGCCCTTGGGCGCAAGACCGTAATCCGAAAAGCGCGGATTATTATCTTTGTCGGTCGGATTCCACGCCTGCGAATATGGGGGATTTGATACCACCGCATCCACAAACAGCGGGTCGTAGGTGTTGACCGGGTCGTTTTCTTCAAAGTACGGCCAATCTTCCTCCAGCGTATCACCGTTGCGCGTTACAATGTTGTCGGGCAGAATGCCGCGCATGACAAGGTTCATGCGGGTCAGGTTGTAGGTGTTTTCCTTCAACTCCTGTGCGTAGTATTTGATGTTGTTGCCATTGCCCATATACCGTGCGGCACACTGACCAATGTTGATCAGCAGCGAACCGGAACCGCTGGTGGGGTCGTAAATTTTGATCTCTTCCCGGTCTTTCAGGTGGTACGCCACGATTTCAGACATGAGCAGCGAAACTTCGTGCGGCGTGTAGAACTCGCCGGCCTTCTTGCCTGCGTTTGCTGCAAAGTTGCTGATCAGATATTCGTAGATAAAGCCGAGAACATCGTAATCCTGCTTGCCGTCCATGGGAATATCTTTGATGAGATAGATCAGGTCGCGAATGGCCTTTGTCCGCGCACCGGAGCTTTCACCCAGTTTAGACAGGCCGGTTTGCAGCGTAGCAAAGACACCGTCAAACACCTTTTTGTGGTGCGGGTCAATCAAACGGCTGAATGCTTGCAGTGCTACCGTCACATCATCGGCCTTGAAGTCACTGCCTTTACTGATCCATGTGGAAAACAGATTTTCATAGGCGATAAAATAGCCGACATTCTTCCGAACGGTATCCAGCGTTTCGACATCGTCTTCGGTCAAATCCGGCAGATATTCGTCTGTCCAGTCATTCTCTTTCAGCCATTTGACTTCTTTGTCCGACAGAAATTTATAAAACATGAAGCCCAGAATGTAATCCTTGTACTCGTTGGCTTCGATTTTAGAGCGCATCTTGTTGGCAGATTCCCAGATTTTCGATGCGAGTTGCTGCTTGTTCATGCTATTCCTCCCAGTGGCCTGCAATAGCGCATTTTTAGATTTTTTAATCGGACAGCCCCTCCGATTTTATGCGTGTGTTCATTGAACCAATTATACAAAAGTGCCACCCGGTTTGCAATGCGAATGAAAAGTTTCTCAATCGCATTCGCAGAACCATAACCGTGGCGAGCAGAGCCTTTGTGCGCACAAAGGCTAAATTCGCACGCAGAATTAAAATTCTGCTGTGTTCATTCGCTTGTTGGGATGCAATCCCAATCCCTGTAATCATCACAATTCCGTGATGGCTGCGCATTCCTGCGGTGTGCTGAAAGAGCGTTTTGCAAAAAGCGCGTAGCCTGCATCCATCGGATGTAGTTCAAGGGTTTGGGATTTCCCAACAAGC
>OHQQ01001240.1_pt1 | contig 12180 bp, 9 predicted proteins | sample 1578211 | NCBI WGS metagenome assembly OHQQ01 (sample SAMEA3879539, study PRJEB24766) | human gut metagenome | biome: human-associated habitat; feature: feces | place: USA | collected 1985/1987
AAAGTCGGGGGCTTTTGACCCCGACATCATATAGATAAAAATTATAAAAATATAGAAGGAATAGCAGTACAAAAATGAAAGCACAGATTTACGAATGGAGACAGGCACTGAAAAATATTACCTTAAAAAATTGTGCCATAACTTTGTTGGGAAGTTTTATTCTGGCATTTGGATTATATAACGTGCACTCCATCTCCGGAGTAACGGAGGGTGGTGTGCTGGGAGCCACGTTGCTGTTGGAGCATTGGACAGGAATCTCTCCGGCGTTTACCGGAGGGATTATGAATATTTTATGTTATATCCTGGGATGGAAGCTGTTAGGCAAGGAATTTATCGCCTATTCGGCTCTGGCTACCGCAGGATTCTCAGGAACCTATAAAATCTGCGAGCAATTTCCTCATCTGTGGCCGGAACTGGCAAATATGCCCCTTCTGGCAGCACTGGTGGGAGCATTGTTCGTCGGTGTCGGTGCCGGACTGTGCGTGCGCATCGGCGGAGCCCCCAGCGGAGATGATGCCCTGGCCATGAGTATTTCCCATGCTACCGGCTGGAAGATCCAGTGGGTGTATCTGATGTCGGATCTGATCGTACTGGTAATGTCCTTAAGCTACATTCCGGTGAGACGTATCGGATATTCGTTGTTTACCGTGCTTATGTCCGGACAGCTGATCGGCCTGATCCAGAACTTCGGAAGTGCATCCAACAGTGATGCGGAGGGTCTTGCGACTTCCAAGTGTGAAATTATGGATTGATCTGGTAAATCTGAATTTCTCCGTTGTCAAAGATACAGGGCCAGGCGGAGCGGAAGTAGTTTTCATCGACAGCGTAACTTGCCCGTTCCCAGGAAGAGACTTCAATATAATCGATGTCGTAAGTACGGATCAGATCAGCAGAAACAGCGGGAGTCTCATAAATTGTCCGGAAATCTTCGTGATATTCTGTGTGATAGAGACCGTGCATTGCCAAAAAGGTTCCCGCCCCGTTTAACACATTGCGCCCTGCAAGGGCGGCAATTTCATTTACATGCCTGTTGTTGGTAAGAAAACGGGATGTGGGAGAGGTATTTTTTCGACGAATGCTGCAGCTTCCACCTGTGCGGAAGAATAAGCGGTATAATCGGATATTACCTCTCTGCACAGGGTCAGAACGGCAGAAAAGGTGCAAAGAAATACCATGCCGATCATGCAGAGGTATCGTGAAGAGGCTTTTTTCAGAGAACGCAGGAAATCAATTCCGTAATCGGCACTGAGGCAGCAGACAAATATATAAGTTATATATAATAGTTTATTATTGTCATATGTGTTAGGGGTGAAGGAAATGATTTCCACAACAAACCACAGGAGAAATGCCCCGGACATCACATCAAAATCTTCTTTTTTACAATGAATCATGGCAGGGACGAACAATAGCAGGATCGCACCCCAGTTTTTCAGATAAAACCACAAATAAGTATCGCCCTGATTTCCCCAGTTAAAATGCCCCAGCAAAAAGCCGGATTGCGTTGTCTGGCCAAAAGTCCATTCCAATAACTGCGGAAGTGCAAGAAGCAGAAGCACACCAAAGAAAACTCCCCAGGTGGTCAAAAACTTCTGCAGTGTATCATTGTTTGTACTTTTACCGGAAAAGCACCGGTACAGTAAGGACAGACCGTATAGCACGAGGGATGCCGCAACAAGGATGCCAAAACGAAAGAGCAGTACAGGTGCAACGGCAGCAGAACTTTCGTTCAGAATTTCCAGAAGAATCATACAGGTCACGAAACATCCGAGCAGAACGGCTCCCGGATGCGCTACCGGGGAAGTATTATGCGGCACGGACCGGTAAAGGCACAGCAACATCCAACAGGCACTTAAGATCAGGATGGCAACGAAAGAATGGGTATGGATCATAGGTAATGTCCCTGCCAGGATACCGGCAGGGAGAAAACATTCTTTTTCCCCGTTCCGGATGGCCCGAAGCAGCAGCCAGATGGCACAGAACAGGACCGCATAGCCAAAGAGTGTTGCACGCTGTGGCAGGAGCATATCTGCGATGATATTGACCCAGCGGATATTCCGGTCGACCAGATTGGTGGGGGTAGTGTAATAGCCGGTAAAAATATCACTGAATTTATAACCGCCTTCTCTGCTCCAGTCAATGAAATATACGAAGCCAAGACCGCCGTTATAGAAAAATAAGACCCAGGCAGCCAGAGATTTGGCGCGATCATGGAACAGAACATCGGCAATGGCATAAAATCCCGTTATGACCTGGAAAAAAGCAAAATACATAGGGAGCATATAAGCATAGCGCAGGGATGCACCAAACAGGTAAATACTGGAAGAAATACTGTCGCACAGGAAAGGATAGCAGAGCCTATCCCAGGGAGAGATGGAGTAGTAAGGAGGGAAGGTCTGTTGATTGGCAATACTTGTAATGATTCCCAGGTGCATCTGCAGATCCCCATAAGTACACTGCCCCACATGAAGACCGTCGTTCTTCGGCAGGATGGTGTGGGTGGATAACAAAATACAAAACAGAACAAAGGTACCGCCTGCTAGCAGAAGAAAGGCATAATTTCTGCGCAACAGCTGCCGGTAGTCTTTGGTGGGAGCAGTCGAAGATACTGCCGTGGCAGGATGGTAAAAGACATATAGCAGGACCAGAGAAATGACTACGAAAAGCAGAGCCATAATATGAGCTGTCATGGAAAAACCGAAGAAGAAGGCAAACAGAGCAGGAATCCACTGCAACAGAACAGAGCCGGATACACTGCCGGTCAGCAGATGGAACAGAAGTCCCTTTTTAGGAAAAATACGTTTTATGTACAGAAACCCCACACATTGAAATAGAAGAAAATAAAGTGTGCCAAGGATATTTCCGAATGCAGATCCATAGAAACCGTTCATGAGAATTCCCCCTTAAATAAAAATCAGTAATATTATACCATTGCTTCGGAAAAAGCAAAAGATGCAACTAAATTTAAGGGTGGTACATTCTGAGAAAAAAGAGTAAAATAAAATACAGTATGTGAAAAAGATTCCTGAGAGAAAGGCGGATACCTCTATGGAAAAGGATAAGAATAAGATGGAAAACAAGAAATTAACAGAGCTTCTGGAGCACTTGGAATATGAGCTAGTACAGGGAACACTGGACAGAGAAATCCCTGCGGTGGTCTATGATTCCCGCAAGGTCGTTCCGGGATGCTTATTTCTCTGCATCGGCGGAGCAAATTTTGACGGTCATGATTTTGCTGCACAGGTGGCAGAGCAGGGAGCCGGAGTACTAGTGGTGCAAAAAGACGTGGAACTGCCGGAGAATGTGGATGTGACGGTGATCAAAGTAGCGGATACCAGATATGCCATGGCATTTATTTCTGCGGCCTGGTTCGGCCATCCGGCAGAAAAGCTGAAAGTCATCGGTATCACGGGTACCAAAGGTAAGACAACGACCACCTATCTGGTAAAGTCCATTCTGGAAAATGCCGGCTATAAAGTGGGACTGGTGGGAACCATCGAAGTGATCATCGGAGACGAACATATCCATGCCAACAATACCACCCCGGAATCCTATCTGCTGCAGGAGTATTTTGCCCGTATGGTGGAGGCAGGACTGGATACGGTTGTGATGGAAGTATCCTCTCAGGCGCTGATGCTGCACCGTACGCAGGGCTTTGTGTTCGATTACGGTATTTTCACGAATCTGGAACCGGATCATATCGGTCCCAACGAGCATGCCAGCTTCGAGGAATATCTGCACTGCAAGGGATTATTGTTCAAACAGTGCAAGGTAGGTATTGTGAATGGTGACGATGAGCACTGGCAGGCAGTGACGGAAGGACATACCTGCACACTGGAGAGCTTCGGAATGGGAGAGCACTGTATGCTCCGGGCGGAAGAACGGAAACTGGTGCATAAGCCCGGAGAACTGGGCGTGTCTTTCCACGTAGCCGGACTGATGGATTTTGATGTGGAAGTGCCCATGCCCGGCAAATTCAGCGTGTACAATGCGCTGGCGGCTATTGCCATCTGCCGTCATTTCAAGGTAGATGAGGAAAACATTAAAAAGGCGCTGTTGCAGGCAAAGGTAAAAGGCCGTATCGAGATGATCAAGGTATCCGATCAGTTCACCCTGCTGATCGATTATGCCCACAATGCCATGGCACTGGAGAGTCTGCTGACCACGTTGCGGGAATATGAACCTCACAGACTGATCAGCCTGTTCGGCTGCGGAGGCAACCGTTCGAGACAGCGTCGTTTTGAGATGGGAGAGGTCAGCGGCAAGCTGGCGGATCTGACCATCATTACCTCCGACAATCCCCGTTTTGAGGAACCACAGGATATTATCGACGATATCAAGACAGGTATGGCAAAAACGGATGGAAATTATGTAGAGATCTGCGATCGTAAGGAAGCCATCACTTATGCTATCGAACACGGAGAACCCGGAGATATTATCGTGCTGGCAGGCAAGGGACATGAAGATTACCAGGAGATCCGCGGGGTGAAGCATCCCATGGATGAGAGAGATCTGATCCGGGATATTCTGGCGGAAGGACATATTCCGGGATCTGCAGCAAAATAATGAGGAAAACAGATTGAATACGTTATATGCGGATATCATTGTAGATATCTCCCACGAAAAACTGGATAGAACCTTTCAATACCGGGTGCCGGAGAGTCTGCGGGGCAGACTGGAGCCGGGAGCCTGTGTCATGATCCCGTTTGGCAACGGCAATCGTCTCATCAAGGGTTACGTGGTGGCTTTGGGGGAAACGTGTCAGTTCGCTCCGGAGAAGATCAAGGATATCGCAGGAATGCCGGAAAAAGAGACCGGAGTGGAGGACAAAATGATTGCTCTGGCTGCCTGGATCCGCCGGAATTACGGCTGTACCATGATCCAGGCGCTGAAGACGGTACTGCCGGCAAAACAGTCGGTAAAAAAGCTGGAACACAGACAGCTGGTACGTCTGATGAACAGAGAAGAGATTTTGTCATTATTAGGAGAATGTGAACGGAAAAAACAGGTGGCCAAAGCAAGACTGTTAAAAGCCCTGTCAGAACAGGAGACGATTCCCTATGAGTGGATCACCGGAAAACTGGGGGTTAGTGCAGCCACGGTAAACAGTATTGTAAAAAGCGGCGCGGCAAAACTGGTCAGTTCCGAAAGCTATCGCAATCCGGTCAAAATGCAGTCCGTAGAGGCAGTGCGTAATACGCTGAGTGAGGAACAGCAGACCATCGTTACGGAAGTGTTTGCGGATTTTGATGCCGGAAGGAGACAGACCTATCTGATCCACGGCATCACCGGCAGCGGCAAGACGGAAGTATACATGCAGCTGATCGGAGAGATGATCGCGAGGGGACGGCAGGCTATTGTGCTGATTCCCGAGATCGCCCTGACTTATCAGACACTGCTGCGATTTTACCAGAGATTCGGTGATCGGGTCAGCGTGATGAATTCCACGTTATCCCCCGGGGAAAAATACGATCAGTGCGAACGGGCCAAAGCTGGAGAAATCGATGTGATCATCGGCCCAAGATCCGCACTTTTTACGCCGTTTCCAAGTCTTGGTCTGATCGTTATGGATGAGGAGCAGGAGAACAGCTATAAAAGTGAAAGTACTCCGAAATATCATGCCAGAGAGACTGCGCTGGAAGTGGCAAAACTGTACGGGGCCAGTGTAGTGCTGGGTTCAGCCACACCTTCCCTGGAGGCCTATTATCGTGCCGGTAAGGGGGAGTATCGCATGTTTCAACTGACCAGACGTCTCACCGGCGGGGAACTTCCTACGGTGTACACGGTGGATCTCAGACAGGAACTGCAGGAGGGTAACCGTTCTATTTTCAGCAGAAAATTGCAGGAACTGATGACAGACCGGCTGAACAAGGGCCAGCAGACCATCCTGTTTTTAAACCGAAGAGGCTACGCGGGATTTGTGTCCTGCCGTTCCTGCGGTGAGGTCATGAAGTGTCCGCACTGTGATGTCTCTCTCTCGGAACATAAGGGAGGAAGGCTGATCTGTCATTACTGTGGTTATACACAGCCGATGCCGAAGCTTTGTCCCAAGTGTGGATCGAAATATATTCTGGGATTTAAGGCAGGTACCCAGCAGATCGAGGAAAAGCTGAAGGAGCTGTACCCCGGTGTGCGGACGTTACGCATGGATGCGGATACCACCCGGACGAAGGACAGCTATGAGAAAATATTATCCTCCTTCGCAAACGGGGAAGCGGACGTGCTGATCGGCACCCAGATGATCGTCAAGGGACATGATTTCCCAAAGGTGACACTGGTGGGGATCCTGGCGGCGGATCTGTCGTTAAATGCGTCGGATTACCGGGCGGGAGAGCGGACTTTCCAGCTTCTGACCCAGGCGGTGGGCCGGGCCGGCAGAGGGGTGCTCCCCGGGGAAGCGGTGATCCAGACCTATCAGCCGGATCATTACGCCATTACCTGTGCTGCGGCTCAGGATTACGAGAGCTTTTATCAGGAGGAGATTCTGTATAGAGAGCTGTCCGGCTACCCGCCGGTGGCTCATATGCTGGCAGTACAGATCTACGGGAAAGAGGAAGAAAATGTAAAACAGCTTGCCCTGAGACTGACAGATGTGGTAAAGTCTAATATGGACTTTTTGTCAGGAAAGCAAAAAGAACAGTCCAATAAGAAGATACAGGTACTGGGACCTGCCCCTGCCAACATCAGCAAGATCAATGATATCTACCGGTATGTGTTCTATGTGAAGCATGCGGAGTATGATGTCCTGGTGGAAGTAAAGGACAGACTGGAGGAAACTCTCAGACAGTGGCAGCCCAGACAGATGAGTATACAATTTGATTTTGACCCGGTAAGCGTGTTATAGGAGGTAAAGAACTGTGGCAATCAGAAACATTCGTGAATATGGGGATGAAGTACTGACCAAGACCTGCAAAGAGGTCAAGGAGATGACACCCCGGACCAAAGAACTGATCGAGGATATGTTGGAGACTATGTACGATGCCAATGGCGTAGGGCTGGCGGCACCACAGGTAGGTGTCCTGAAGAGAATCGTGGTGATCGATACCACCGGAGAGGATCCGTATATTCTGATCAACCCCCGCATCGTAGAGAGCAGTGGAGAGCAGACCGGACAGGAAGGGTGTCTTAGCGTACCCGGTAAGTTCGGCATCGTAACCAGACCCAATTATGTGAAAGCGGTAGCACTGGATGTGAATATGAAGCCCATCGAAGTAGAGGGAACAGAATTGCTGGCCAGAGCCATCTGCCACGAACTGGATCATCTGGACGGTCATCTCTATGTGGAAAAGGCGGAAGGACCGCTGCAGGATATGACCTACGAGGATGAGGAAGAAGAGTAAGCTTTCCGGAAAGGAGACAGACTATGCAGATCGTATTTATGGGAACTCCCGATTTTGCCGTGGGAGCGCTGGAGGCACTGATCACACAGGGCCATGAGATCACCGCAGTGGTGACCCAGCCGGACAAGCCAAAGGGCAGAAGCAAAGAATTACAGTTTCCTCCCGTGAAGGAATGTGCGGTAAAACATGGCATTCCTGTATTCCAGCCCCGTCGGATCAAGACACCGGAAGCCATTGAGGAATTGAAAAAATATCCCGCAGATATTTATATCGTGGCGGCGTTCGGACAGATCCTGTCTCAGGAGATTCTGGATCTGCCAAAATACGGATGTCTGAACATCCATGCATCCCTCCTTCCGAAATACCGCGGGGCATCTCCTATCCAGAGAGTGATCATCGACGGAGAGGCTGAGACTGGTGTGACCATCATGCAGATGAATGCGGGACTGGACACCGGCGATATGTTGTACCGGAAGAAAATCCCCATTACTTCGGAGGACACCTTCGAAACTTTGCATGACAAGCTGATGGTGCTGGGCGGGGAAGCGATCACCGAGGCACTGCCTCTGCTGGAGGCAGGCAAACTGGTACCGGAAAAGCAGGATGATACCAAGACCTGCTACGCGGCCCTGATCACCAAAGAGATGGGAAAGCTGGACTTTACGAAAACAGCGGCAGAACTGGATCGTTTGATCCGTGGACTGACTCCCTGGCCCAGTGCATATACGCATTATCATGGAAAACAGCTGAAAATCTGGAAAGCCATTCCTATGGCAACTGCGCATAAGGAAGCACCGGGCACGATCCTTACGGTGAATAAGGATTCCTTTGAAGTGGCTGCATCGGAAGGCTCCTTAAAGGTGATGGAACTGCAGCTGGAAGGTAAAAAGCGTATGACAACTCACGATTTCCTGCTGGGGGTAAAGGTACAGCCGGGAGAGCTTCTGGGCGAGCGTTAGGATACGACGAAACGAAAAGCAACGATCGGGTAAACGGTGTTGACAGAAAGGAGACTTTCGTATGTACGGTGGCTATTACGGATATGGTTATTATTGGGATCCTACTTATTTTCTGGTACTGGTCGGACTGGTATTGTGTCTGGGTGCCAGCGCACTGGTGAATTCCACCATGCGCAAATACAGCAAAGTCCGGAATATGAGAGGATTGACGGGAGCGGAAGCGGCCCGCAACATTCTCAACAGAGAAGGCTTATACAATGTACAGATCGAGTGCCTGAACTCCGATGACGGTGATCATTACGATCCCCGGACGGATACGGTGCGACTGTCTTACAACAACTTTAACGGAACCTCGGTGACCGCGGTCAGTGTTGCGGCCCATGAGTGCGGACATGCCATTCAGCATGCCCATGGCTATGCCCCCATGAACATTCGTGCTGCACTGGTGCCGGTGGTGAATATCGGAAGCAATTTAAGCATTCCCCTGATCTTTTTAGGAGTACTGCTCAGCTGGAACCAGACATTGATCCAGCTTGGTATCTGGGCATTTGCGCTGACTGTTATTTTCCAACTGGTGACACTGCCTGTGGAATTCAATGCTTCCCGCAGAGCTATCGTGAAGGTGGAAGAATACGGGTTATTAGGCAGTGAAGAAGTAAGCGGCGGCAAAAAGGTGCTGACGGCAGCGGCTCTGACCTATGTGGCAGGAGCGGCCTCCTCCGCATTACAGCTGCTCAGACTGATCCTGCTGTACGGCGGCAATCGCAGAAGGAGAGACTAATCTTGAGTGATCATGCAACGACCGATACAAGAGAGATTATAGTGGAGATCCTGCTCAGTCTGGAAAAGGGGCAGGATTTTTCCCATAAATTGATGAAAGCGGTTCTGGATAAATACGATTATCTGGATCCCAGAGAGAAAGCGTTTATCAAAAGAGTCACGGAAGGTACGATAGAGAGACAGCTGGAGCTGGACTATTATCTGGATCGGTTTTCTTCTGTTCCGGTCCGGAAGATGAAGCCTCTGATCCGCTGTCTTCTTCGTATGAGTACTTATCAGATCCTGTATATGGACGCAGTTCCCGACAGTGCGGTGTGCAATGAGGCCTGCAAGCTGGCGGCCAAAAGAGGCTTCCGTACCCTGAAAGGCTTCGTCAATGCGGTGCTGCGTAATATTTCCCGCAGCAAGAAACAGATGCCGTTGCCGGATCCCAAGGATACGGTGAAATATCTGAGCATAAAATATTCCATGCCGGAATGGATCGTGAATCTGTGGCTGCCTGCATATGGCAGAGAAGGAACGGAAACACTTTTAAAAGGACTCCTTTCCATTCATCCGGTATCCCTGCGGTTCTCCACGGAACTGACCGAAGCGGAGAGAGAGTCACTGGCGGAGAAAATTGAGAAAACCGGTGTACGTCTGCAGCAAAGCAGGGAACTTCCTTATGTGTATCTGGCACAGAATCTGGAAAATGTAAGTGAACTTCCGGGCTTTGCGGAAGGCAAATTTACCGTGCAGGATGCCAGCTCCGCACTTGCAGTGGAAGCGGCAGGTATATGCCCAGGTAATACGGTCATGGATCTGTGTGCGGCTCCGGGTGGCAAGACGATCCTGGCGGCGGAATTTGCAGGGGAAGCAGGCCACGTCGTGTCCCGTGATATATCGGAATACAAGACGGACCTGATCCGGGAGAATCTGGAGCGCATGAACCGTAGGAATGTGGAGGTTCAGGTGTATGATGCCACGGTGCATGATCCGGAGAAGGAAAAATATGCGGACGTGGTGCTGATGGATGTCCCCTGCTCTGGTCTTGGTGTTATGGGAAAAAAGAGAGATATCAAATATCATGCCACACCGGAAAGCCTGCAATCCATCACAGAACTGCAAAGGCAGATCGTGGCAGCCGGATGGCAGTATGTGAAGCCGCACGGTGTACTGCTCTACAGTACCTGCACGATCCACCGCGGGGAAAATCAGGAGATGGCAGCCTGGATCACAGAGAATTTCCCGTTTGTACTGGAAGAAGAGAGACAGCTTCTGCCGGGAACGGATGAGACCGACGGATTCTATTATGCAAGACTGCGCAGAAAAGCGTGAGAGATAAGAAGTAAGAGAACGAAAAATGGATACGAAAAAAGATATCAAATCCCTGAATCTGGAAGAATTGAAGACAGAGCTGGAGAGCATGGGAGAGAAGGCCTTCCGGGCAAAGCAGATGTATGAATGGATGCATGTGAAGCTGGTCAGGAGCTTTGATGAAATGACCAACCTCTCCGCAAAATTCAGGGAGCAATGTAAGGAAAAATATGAATACACCTGTGTAAACCCTGTCAGAATACAGGAGTCCAAGATCGACGGAACGAAAAAATTCCTGTTTGAATTATCTGATGGCAATGTGGTGGAAAGTGTCTGGATGCAGTATAAGCACGGCAACAGTGTGTGCATTTCTTCACAGGTGGGATGCCGCATGGGATGCAGATTCTGCGCATCTACATTGGACGGTCTTGTGAGAGGACTGACCCCATCAGAGATGTTAGACCAGATTTACCAGATTGGAAGAGACACCGGCGAGCGGGTTTCCAATGTGGTCGTGATGGGAACCGGGGAGCCAATGGATAATTTCGATAACCTGTTAAAGTTCATTGAACTTCTGACCGATGAAAATGGATTAAATATCAGCCAGAGAAATGTGACAGTATCCACCTGTGGAATTGTTCCGCGTATGCGGGAACTTGCAGACAAAAAATTACAGATCACGCTTGCATTATCCCTGCATGCATCCACGCAGGAAAAGCGGCTGGAATTGATGCCGGTCGCAAATAAATATGAGATCCATGAAGTGATCGATGCATGTAAATACTACTTTGAACAGACGGGCAGAAGAGTTACATTTGAGTACAGTTTAGTGGGAGGCGTGAATGACACGGACGAGGATGTAAGGAATCTGTGCAGACTGATCAAAGGCATCAACTGTCATGTAAACCTCATCCCGGTAAATCCGATCAAGGAACGTGATTATGTGCAGCCGGATGTGAGAGTGACAACGGAATTTAAGAATAAACTGGAAAAGAATGGGATCAACGCAACCATCCGCAGGGAGATGGGAAGAGATATTGACGGAGCCTGTGGACAGCTTCGGAAACGTTATATGGGAAGTTGACTTGTTCTTTTACAGTACGTGTGATAAAATAAAGTGCATCGGGCAAAGTCCGTGCAGATAACAATGACAGGCGAAGTTAATGAAACATTCCGCATGGAATGCACAGATGTAGCAGTAAGAAAGGCAGGAATTGGTAAATGAAGACGTTTTCCATGACACATATTGGAAGGCGACGTGAGATGAATCAGGATTATATGTATACGTCTGAGAACGCAGTAGGAAAGCTGCCGAACCTTTTTCTGGTTGCGGATGGCATGGGCGGTCACAAAGCAGGTGAGTATGCTTCCAGATTCACAGTAGAAAAGATTGTAGAGACGATTGAAACATCCGGACAGACAGAGCCGGTAGCAGCAATGAAGGAAGCTGTGGAGGCGGCAAACAGAGGTCTTTTGGAAGAGGCGGGCAGGGATGCCGCCAAGGCAGGAATGGGAACTACAGTGGTAGCTGCCACAGTGATCGGAGATCATCTGCATGTTGCCAATGTAGGGGACAGTCGTTTATACTTAATAAATCACGAAGCTATCAGGCAGATCACAAGGGATCATTCTCTGGTAGAAGAGATGGTCCGTTTAGGAGAGATGGATAAAGCGGATGCGAAAGATCATCCGGATAAGAACATCATCACACGGGCGGTGGGCGTTGTTCCCGAGTTGTCCGTGGATTTTTTTGAGGTTGAGTTAAAGCCGGGAGACACAGTTTTAATGTGCTCGGATGGTCTGACGAA
>OHQQ01001242.1_pt1 | contig 12152 bp, 9 predicted proteins | sample 1578211 | NCBI WGS metagenome assembly OHQQ01 (sample SAMEA3879539, study PRJEB24766) | human gut metagenome | biome: human-associated habitat; feature: feces | place: USA | collected 1985/1987
GCAACGACAAGCACGACAGGCAGCATGACCTTGAGCCACGTGGAAAAGGGAAGACCCAGGACAATACAGAGGATGTTCGTGAAAACAGAACCACTCACAAGGGTGGCAAAAAAGCCGATGATAAGGGGGACCAGACGAAATTTTCCCAGATGGAGGGAGACAAAAGCCTTCACAAGAAGGCAGGCTGTCAAGGACCCTGCAATTTCACTGGCAATGTTGCCCAAAGGAAATGCCGATTTGGAAGAAGGCACAATGGTAAGCCCTGCCACAAATCCCGTCCCCAGGGCGCGCAAAAGACCAGGATGAGTCAAATTGGTGGTTATGGAATACATGGCAATGGTCCAGTTGGGCGTCACCCCGCCCACATTGGGACTGATGGTATGCAAAATGACACCAATGGCAAGCAGCAGGGCTGTAATGGCCACCCAGCGGTGACTGTCCCTCGCAGCTTCCACGGTGATGAGTTCCGGTACTTCTTTTTCCATCTCCTATCCTTCCTTTCTTCCGTTGTAATGGATTATCTTCCTAGTGTATTTTTTTCAGATGGCAATGTCAATGGCATTTCCCCCAGATTGGCAAAAATCCACGCAAAAAGGAAGCTGTCTGAAAAAGACAGCCTCCCTTAGCCGCATAAACGGTCTTTCCTGAGTGTCCCGCTTATTATGCATATTTTCTTTTAAGGAACTCCCCACCCACTTGCGGAAAAAGAAGATACGTAAGGATATCTTCCTCACTTTTTGCAATGTCTCGGCTTGCGGAAACGCCCGCCTGCCAGCCCGGTGCAATCAGGTCAGCTGGGCGACAGGAAAGCGGTTCCAACTCCTTACGAAGGACGAGCTTCTTAAGAACTTCCGCAACAGGTCCAGGCGCTTTACCATATTTCCCGAGGACGTAATCCTTCACTTCCTTTAAAAGGACCTTGTAGCGGCCCCCGCTCATGACATTCATCGTAGCCTGGGCGCCGCACATTTGAGAAAAAGGTGTCCCCAACGGGGGATAGCCCAGATCACGGCGAACAGCGACCACTTCCTTAAGGACCTCCGGCAGGTGGGTTTCCGCATTGAGCTGGGCAAGCTGGAATTCCAGGTTGCTCCGCATCCCGCCAGGGATCTGATGACGCACTACGTTGATGTCAACCCCGCGCAGCTTTGATTCATATTCATGATGGGCCTGCCGCACCTTTTGGAGGTGAGCCGTAATGGGCGCTAGCTTCGTATAGTCAAGTCCTGTATCGCGTTCCGTGCCGGCAAGGACGGCAATCAAGCTTTCCGCGCAAGGATGCCCGGTTCCCAAGGCAAAAGCAGCTGTGTCCACATCTACCACATCGACACCGGCACGGATAACTTCCCAGTAGGTAATATCTGTCATCCCGCCTACACAGTGCGCATGATAGTGGACCGGCACATCAAAGGTTGCCTTCAAGGCCTTGACGGTCTCTACCGCTTCCCGGGGCGTCTTCATCCCGCCCATGTCTTCGAGATGAAGGGCCGTGGCACCAATGTCAAGATAGTCCCGCGCCGTCTTTATGAAAGATTCCACCGTGTGGACAGGACTTGACGTAAACTGAAGATTGGCTTCCACCTTCTTCCCGGCTTTAAGGGCAGCTTCGGCAGCGCGGCGCACATTGCGCACATCGTTGAGGCCGTCAAAGATGAGGAAAATGTCAATGCCGTCACGAGCTGCGGCGGCAACAAAATGATCGACCACATCATCCGGGTAAGGAGCATAGCCCAAAAGATTCTGTCCCCGCAGAAGCATACGCAGGGGCGTCTTCTTCACATGAGCCTTGATTATGCGCAGACGCTCCCAGGGATCTTCTCCCAAAAAGCGGATGCACGCGTCAAAGGTCGCACCGCCCCAGACTTCCAGGGCATCAAAGCCAAATTCATCAAGCGGCTTCAGAACGGGAAGCATTTCCTCCGTCGTCATGCGGGTCGCGATGGCGGCCTGCTGGCCATCACGAAGGTCACAGGACACAAGGCGTACAGGACATAACATGTTCATTCTCCTTTTTACATCAAAAGCTGCGCGGGCAGCCAGTTCAGTGGGCATAAGCAACGGCCTTTCTCCCAAGGCCGGCTGCGTTAGAGGGCAAAAGTCACGCAAACGGGACTATGCGTCTTAATGACATGTTCACCATCATGGAGGCGGCCCGTTTGGGGATCGACATCAAAGATACGGATAGACGCGCCCAGTTCATTGGCCGCAACGAGCATAGACCCATCAGGTACCATACCGATGAAGCGGGGCTGTTTGCCTTTTGTAGGGATCCACTGAACCAGGGAAAGTTTTCCCGTTGCAGGGTCTGCAGCAAAAACGCTCACCAAATCTGCCTTGCGATTCGACACATAGACAAAACGGCCGCCGGGAGCAGACACGATACCGCTTGCCCAGCCATCATCAGTGAAGGTATCAGGCAGGGTTGGCACAATCTGGAAGGGGGATAAGGTCCCTTTTTTTGTGTCAAAATGATAGGCCGTGACGGTGTAATCCTTTTCATTGGAACCATAGCAACAGCCCTTGGGACCAGCAAAGGTCAGATGGCGGGGTTCCGCAATCTCGCGGCTGGGCACCCGATCTGTCGGGGTCAGCGTGCCGTCGTGGTTGATCTTGAAAACGTCAACCTGTCCAAAGCCATGTTCCCGACCCTGGCATGAAACAAGCAGATATTCCCGGGACGGATCTTGAAGGACCTGATGGGGATGAGAAAAATAGTCTTTCTCTTTGCCAGGAAGGACATATTGATTGACACAGCTGCCCACCGTTCCATCTTCCCGGCGTTCAATGACAGAAACTGTGCCCGTTGCAAGGTTTGCCACATAGATCCACTTGTTGCAACGGTCCATGGACAGGTGGACCGGGTTCTTTCCTTCTGTACTTGCCGTATGGAGATAGGTCAGGCGCCCCGTCTTCCGGTCCCGTTTGAAAGCACTGATTTCGCTGAAGTCACCGTGGACGGAATAGAGGTTTCGTCAAAGCATTGGAAAGAAGGGTTCACCAAATCCCCCACGACTTGGATGAGCTTCCAGTCATGACCATGTACTTCGTAAACGGAAATTCCTTTTCCCGTGGCATTGCGTTCCTTTGTCGTTCTCGATCCAACGTAAGCAAACATGAGCATTCTCCTTTTCAGCAGTAAATCAATACACAATCAGTTTGGTCCCACCTACAAGGGAAAAGACCACGACAAGCATAACAGCACAAAAAGACAGGAGGAAAAGTTTCAGGAACATCTTCGACAAATCTTCCGACGAAGCCACTTCGTTCTGGGCTACCGTCGCCATGATGAGGCTGCCGCCTGTGGAAAGAGGGCTGATGCCGGCTACCGTTGCGGCCCCGACCACGCTAACAAGCATATCGACAAGGCGTAGCTCGCCGCCTACCTTGGCAATGATTTCAGGCAGGGTCGGAATGAGGGTTGGAAAGACAACGCCGTTGGCCGAGCTGAACCAGCTCATAAAACCGGCCGTAGCAGCAATGAGCCCGGCCGCCGTGCCTTCCGTCATAAGGGAGGCCAAGAGGTCTGCCAAAAGTTTGATCCCGCCTGCTTTTTTGATGACGCTCATAAGAACGCTGATGCCGCAGATAAGAATCAGGACATTCCAAGGAACAAGCTTTACAGGACGCTTTTTGTCCGCCGCTCCGACAAGCATGAGAAGAAACGCAAGGAAGAAAGAGACAAACCCTACATCCATACGGAAGATGACAACCATGACAACAAGGGCAGCAAGGCCAGCAAGGCAGATCTTCTGTTCCCGCGTAAAGGCTTCACCGCCCACGTTCTGAAGATTCGCGTCAAGGGTCATCCGATAACCGCCCAAGACCACATAAAAGATAGCGGCAATAAAGACGTTTGCTGCCGTAACGCCGTAAAAGACAGGAACCGCAATGCCCGGCACATGGAGGGAAGCCGTGAGGTCTTTTACGATGATTCCCGTCAGGGCAATGGGGGATGCCGTCCCACCAACAGCCCCCAAGATGGCCATGACGGCCATAAGGATGGGGTTCGCCTTCATCTGGACTGCAAGGCTGACAGCAAAGATGACCATGACGGACTGGACAGAAATGGCGCCCGGCCCGGCGGCACTCATGACGTAGGAAACCACATAGATCACGACAGGCATGAGAAAGGGCCTCGTTTTAAATAAACTGATAATTTTTCTCGAAAGAAGTTCCAAGGTCTGGTTATCCTGCAGGAGGGCAAAAAAGTACATCGTTCCCAAAAGGGTCAGAAAAAGCTTGGTTGGAAAACCAGCGACAAGGACTTTGACGCTTATCCCCATTGCGGCCGTCAAGATAAAGCCCAGGGCCAGGGATACGATTCCTACATTGATGTTTTTCCAAAAGCCAATGGCGATGGCTACAATCAGGACCAGCAGTGAAATGGTTTGCATCAGTTCTCCTCTTTTCCATCAAATCATGAAGAAAGAGGAAACAGGACCTTTATCTGGCCTGTTCTGTCCTCGTTTCCTCTTGATAGCGCGTTTAAGGTTTCTTCCTGATAGCTGGGTTTATTTCCCCAGTTTGTAGAAGTTGATGAGACTACCGGCAAGAAGGACTTGCTTTTCTGCTTCCGTCACATCAGGAAGGTTCAGCTTCATCACTCTCGTCTTCCCATCTTCAGAAATGACCGTAGCCTCCACTTCTGTCAAACCTTTTTCCACAGAATTGCGTATGTTCGACAGGTAGATGTATTCACCGGGCTGAAGGTCGATAGGATCGGTTCCGTAGGTGAAAGGCAGGATGCCCCAGTTAACACAGTTGGAGCGATACCGTTTCGTTGCGTATTCGATACAGATATTGGCAAAGCCGCCTAGGACTTTTTGGCAGCTTGCTGCATATTCACGGGCACTGCCGTCACCAGGCCGTTTTGCATAAAGAACGCTGCCAATGCCCGTATGGTTCATGAGGCGGTCCTTAGGCACGAAAATACCGGCCTTTTCCAAGATGGAGAAGTATTCCATGGCCGTTTTCTCATCACCCTTAAGCCGAGCCCGTTCAAATTCGCGGACTGTCTTGGCACGGCCCACGTATTTCGGGTCCTTACGGATCAAGGTGAATGCGGAAATTTTTTCCGGATTGGAACGATAGGATGCCGTTTCACCGGAAGGAATGAGTTCATCCGTCGTCGTGACTTCATCATGGATGACGCTTGCCACCTTAAGCAGAAGGTCATCTGCCAATTCCGTCATATCAGGCCAGTCGCGGATATCCGGACCATAGACCATTTCCACATCCTTTTCGGCTTTCTTGAAGCCGTTATAGACCGTATTTTCATAGATCTGGCTGTTGAAGTGGTACTTTGGATAGGTAATATCCTGCCATACGTCTTCCGCACTCGTCAGTTTACCGCCGTTAAAGCTCGTTGCAGCAATGCTGCGGGAATCCATGAGGGCAACACAGGAGAACTGGTTCATGGCTGGGTTAGAGCCTTCGCGGTTCGGGAAGTTGCGCGTTGTGTGGCGAATGGAGAATTCGTTGTTGGCAGGTGTATCGCCGGCGCCAAAGCAAGGTCCGCAAAAAGCACTCTTTACGCGGACCCCGTAGTCCATGAGGGTCTTGATGGTCCCGGCTTCCATGAGGGCTGTCATGATCGGCTGACTGGCAGGATAAACGTTGAAGTTGAAGCTACCGACGCCGTGATTCATATATTCAGCCATCTTGCCGACGGCATAGAGGTTTTCAAAAGAACCAGAACAGCAGCCTGCGATGACGCCCTGGTCAACATAGAGCTTGCCGTCGTCATGGATCTTTCCGGCAAGGTTCCAATGGACGTTAGGGTTATTTTCAAAGGTGCGCTTGGCATTTTTGTCGATGATGGAAAGGGCTTCCTTCGGATCGGCAATGATTTCCTTCAGGCTGTAGACATTGCTCGGATGGAACGGAAGGGCAATGACCGGTTCAATCGTATCGAGGTTGACTTCAATGACCTTGTCATAAAGTGCGGCATCGTCCGGTTTCATTTCCTTGTAATCTTCAGGACGGCCGTGGATGGCAAAGTATTCTTCCGTCTTTGCGTCCGTCGTCCACAGTGAGGACAGACACGTCGATTCCGTCGTCATCGTATCGATGCCATTGCGAAAATCCATGGACAGGTTCTCAACGCCAGGACCAACAAATTCGAGAACGCAGTTCTTGACAAAACCGTTCTTGAAGACTTCGCCGATGATGGAAAGGATAACGTCCATGGGACCAACCCAAGGTTTCGGCATTCCTGTCATGAATACGGCAACGACTTTCGGGTACTTCAGGGCATAGGACTTACCCAGCATGGCTTTGGCAAGTTCCGGCCCGCCTTCGCCAATGGACAGAGAGCCCAGGGATCCATACCGCGTATGGCTGTCGGAAACGATGGACATATCGCCGGCACTCACGATCATTTCCCGCATGTACTGATGGATGACCGCTTCATGGGGCGGGACAAAGATGCCTCCGTATTTCTTGCACGCCGAAAGGGCGTATTTATGAACGTCTTCGTTGATCGTACCGCCGACAGCGTTCAGACAATTGTGGCAGTTCGTGAAGACGCAGGGCATAGGAAATTCCTTGAGCCCGCTGGCAATGGCCGTCTGCAGGATGCCAACATAGGTGTTGTCATAGACCCCCATGGAATCAAACTTGATGCTGAGGTTTTCCCTATCGTTCGTCTGACAGTGGGCCTTCAGGACCTTGTAGGTCATGGTTCCCTTCCGCGCGGTTTCAGGGGTCGTGCCAACCTTCTCCTTCCCGCTGCGGATTACTTTATTTCTCATGACATAGGTCGGTTCGCCGTATAACTTGATCATGTTCCCTCTCCTTTTTTCAAGAATCTTTTTTAGCTATCCTTACCGGATGTAGACCGTACCATCCATGATGCGGCGGGCTGTCCGGAGAACGCCACCCTTGACGACGCGGTCACCGTCCATTTCCATATCCACATCCGTAACACCGCTGGCGTGTCCCAGCATGAACTGATGCTGGCCTTCCTTCGGCTTTACAATTTCGTTCACAAGAGTTCCCGGAATAAGTGCCGCAGCCCCCGTGCAGACCGTCACTGTCATGGGATAAGCCTTATGGAGAGCGCCGACAGAAATGCCGCGGACACATAGGTCCATAGATTCCTTCTTGACCGTCTCCCCATCCATGTTCACATAATCCTGTGGTTCGGATATGATGGAAACCTTCGGGATTGACGTGCATTTTGTGCGGGCGTCTTCCCAGTTGTCTACAAGACCGCAAGCCTTGGCAGCAAGGCAGCGAACGCGTTCAATATGTTCCATGACGGACTTATTGGCGTTTAGTTCCATAAGTTCCGTCCCTTTGATGCCGAGGTCCTTGGCCCGGATGAAGACAACTGGGTTGGAGCAATCCATGATGGTTACTTCGATAGGGCCATAGTCCGGCACATCAAGGGTATCCCTCTTACTGCCCGTGGGCAGGAGTTTTCCCGTTGCCGCACCGGCAGGATCCATGAAGTACATATCGATTGGGGATCCCGTTCCCGGAACCCCTTTGATGGTAGCGTCACCATAGACATCGGCGTGACCATCCTTGACGCGGACATGTTCTTCGATGATTTTTTTCGTGTTCGTGTTGTAGACCTTGACAACCGTAATCGGTTCGACCGCTTCCACAAGCCCTTCATCTATCGCATAGGGCCCTACCGCTGAGGATATATTGCCGCAGTTGGCATTCCAGCCCAACGTTGGCTGTTTAATATCAACCTGACAGAATGTATAATCTACGTCAGCATCGAGTCTTGTCGATTTGGCAATAATGGCGACCTTGCTCGTCGAAGATACAGTGCCTCCCATACCATCAATCTGTTTGACGTCCGGTGTGCCCATGACTTTCAAAAAAATTTCATCCCAGGCTTTGGGCTCTTCCGGAAGATCCTCTTTATGGAAGAACACCGCTTTGCTCGTCCCGCCCCGCATATAGACACAGGGGAATTTTCTTACCGCCATGATTTTTGCCTCCTTGGTACTTGCTTTGTGATACAATATTCTCTATACGACTTTATATAATAAATTTCCATTCCAGAAAGGAATTGAAAATGGATACGAAAAAACTCGCTTATTTTCTCCGCCTCCACGAAAACGGGAATATCACCCACACAGCCAAAGAAGCCTTTCTAACTCAATCGGCCCTGACGAAGATGATCCAAGGCTGGGAAGAGGAATTCCACTGCAAACTGCTTACCCGTTCCCGCAAAGGGGTCCGCTTTACACGGGAAGGAGAACTGTTTGTCACCTTGTGCCAGCAGGTCCTTGCTCTCGAAAAAACCTTCCGAGAAGATGTATCGTCAGCGGCCGATGAGCTCACAGGATCCATCACCATTGGGGTCTCCTTAAACTACATGAGCCGCCATTTTCCGACCATCCTGCGCCGCTTTACCCAGACGTATCCCCGCGTCCATCTGACCGTCATAGATTCCCACAGTGAAAAACTCTACAGCGATCTATTGAACCACAAACTAGATATTGCCATCGTCCGCGGCGATTACAAATGGTTCGATACGAAAATTCTCCTTGATTCAGAGCCCTTCTGCCTCGTGAGCTGCCACCCCCTCACGGAAGAAACCCTCTGCCAAGAACCCTATGTGGGACACCGAACAGATATGGACACCAAGTTCAGCATTGACCGCTGGTTCTTTGAAAAAAAACTCACCGTTCCTGACGCCGCTCTATGGCTTGGCAGTATCGATGCCTGCCGCGATGTCATCCAAGAAGGTTTTGGCTGGTCCATCCTGCCCAAGATTTGTCTCACGGAGTTCCAAGGAAACCTGGCACCCATGACCTTCCAAGATGGAACCCCATTCCTGCGCCACACCTATGCCCTCATCTCTCATGGAGAATCAACCGCACCCCATGTCCAGGCCTTTCTGGAAGCCTTGATGACTTATCACAAGATTCTGTAATTTTCTTCCTCTCGATTGTACTGCCCCATTTTCATTCTGTAAAATGATGGTTAATGATGATTAACATTCCTAATTAGAATTTTAATTTCAAAGGCACAACGCCTTGACAACCAGGATGGTCTCCCGTATAATAAATTCACTCATCAGAGGGTACGCTGTTCAAAAGAAACAGTACGCCGGATAAGATGACAGGCTGAAATGCCTGTTTTCTTATCCGGCGTTTTTTATTCCCGCTTTCTCTGCAGAAAGGAGCCTTTTCATGTCTTCACGAATCGATTTTACCTCGGGCAGCGTTCCCCGCGCCCTCATCCACTTTGCCCTTCCTGTCATGTTTGCTCTTTTTCTCCAAGCCATGTACGGCACCGTCGATCTTCTTATCGTCGGTCAGTTCGCTTCCAGCACGGACGTTTCCGCTGTGGCTACAGGATCCCAGATCATGCAGACTGTGACGAACCTCATCAGTTCCCTTGCCACGGGAACGACAGTCCTTTTGGGACAGAAGATCGGTCAAAAAAAGCCTTCAGAAGGCGGCAAAATTGCAGGAGCCTCCCTGATCCTTTTTGCCCTCATCGGCATTGCCTTCAGCCTCTTATTGACCCTGGGTGCGGCCCCCTTGAGCCGCGCCATGAATGCTCCGGAAGCCGCTTTTTTGAAGACGGTCCATTATCTATCCATCTGCGGCGGCGGCGCCCTCATCATGATCTTCTATAACCTCATTGGCGGACTCTTCCGCGGTATGGGGGATTCCCGCACCCCCTTTATTGCCGTAGCCATTGCCTGCGTGTCAAACATCGTTCTTGACCTCCTTATGGTCGCCGTCTTTTCTTTTGGTGCCGCCGGCGCGGCCTTGGCAACGGTCCTCTCCCAAGCCATCAGCGTCCTTGTTTCCTATCACCTCATCTCCAACCGGCCCCTGCCCTTTGCAATGACGCGGGCCCATGTCACCTTCCATAAGGAAACAATCAAACGGATCCTTTCCTTGGGAATCCCCCTTGCCGTGCAGGATCTTTTTGTCGGCCTGTCCTTCCTCATCATCCTCGCCATTGCCAACAGCCTCGGGGTTAATGCTTCGGCCGGCGTAGGGGTCTCAGAAAAAATCTGCGGCTTCATCATGCTGGTCTCTGCTGCCTTTATGCAATCCATGGCGGCCTTTACGGCACAAAACAAGGGGGCTGGCCGCATGGACCGTGCCATCAAGGGCCTTCAGTGTGCCATGGGCCTTTCCTGCGGCTGCGGCCTTATCATGGGCTTTTTCACCTTTTTTCACGGCGACATCCTGGCCGGCCTGTTTACCTCTTCCCCATCCGTTATGGCAGCGGCGGCAGACTACCTAAAAGCCTACGCTTTTGATGCTTTTCTTACAAGTTTTCTCTTCTGTTTCATTGGTTTTTACAATGGGCTGGGTCTCACCTCGTTTGTCATGGCTCAAGGGATATTGGGATCCTTTGGGGTTCGCGTTCCCCTTTCCTATCTCCTGAGCCAATTCCAACCGGTGTCCCTTTTCCATATTGGTCTGGCAACACCGTGCTCAACCCTCATCCAGATTGTTCTTTGCCTTGGCTGCTGGTCCTTGCTCAAAAAGCATCACCCGCACCTACAGTAAAAGGGTCTGTGAAGAAATGATTGGTTCTTCCTGCACAGCCCCTTTTTCACGTATGATGGCGGAACAAATAGCTCGCAAGGATCAAGGTCACAATAGCGACGACGGTCAGGGGCAATAAATTCCAGGAAAGACTGGTAAGGGGCAGCCCCTCCAAGTAAATGCGCCGGATGAGTTCCAGGCCAAAGCGTAGGGGATCGATATAGGTCACAGTCTGTAGGAAGACCGGCATATTCTGGATTGGCGTAATGATTCCCGAGAGAAGGGCCATAGGCACCATCATGACAATGACGTAAACGAGTACCTGCTGCATATTCTTTGAAATGGCGGAAACGCAGAGCCCAATCCCGGTAGAACTGAGGACATAGAAGAAAACCGCGGCATAAAAATCAAGAAAGGACCCTGCAAAAGGCACCTTGAACCAGAAAAGACTGATAAAAAGCAGGATCGTACACTGGATGATGCCGACAATCATGGGTGGAACGGCTTTGCCGATGAGGATAATGGGCTCTGAAATGGGCGCCACCAAGATCTGCTCGAACGTTCCTTCTTCCCGTTCCCGGGCGACGGAAAGGCCCGAGAGCAGAAAGACCTGGGAAAAACTCAAGAGTCCAATGATGCCTGGCAGAAAGAACCACCGTGTAATCTGGTTGGGATTGAACCAAGTCCGCATTTCCAAGGCCACGGGGCTTTTGCTTCCGCTCCTTTCCTGATTGTACCGACTGATGATCTGCCCCATATGGCCTATGACCTGGCCAGCAATCACCGTGTTGCGTCCATCGGCAATAACTTGTGAGCGTGGTTCAGTCGCCTGGAAAAATCAGGAGGAATGGAAACAGCCATGACAACCTCGCCCCTGTTGATATAGTCACTGATTTCCTCGGCATTTTGAAGCGTCACAGCCCGCTGGAAAAATCCCGTTCCATCAATACGGGAAATCAGCTCAGCCGATTCCTTGCTGTGACTTAGGTCGATCACAGCATAAGGGGCTTTCTCCAAATTGTAGTTGGCTGCATAGCCAAAGAGGAAACCCAGGATGATACAGGGCACGACAATGATGAGGCGTGTCGCCTTATCCTGCCAGATGGCCAGGATTTCCTTGCGGCAGATGACGGCCAGCTGTTCCAAATAAAGCTGTATGCCTTCCATCATTCCACCTTCTTTCTGGTCATCCCAAAGGCCGCGCCAATAAAGAAGATTCCATATAAGAGCAGCAGGCCGCCCTCCTTAAGGAGAATCCCCCAATGGGTGCCGGAAAGAAAAAGGGCCCGGATGCAGGTCAAATAGTGACTGAAGGGAAGGATGGCACCGATAAGCTGGACCCCTATCGGAGTGGACCGCAAATCAAAGATAAACCCTGAAAGGACAAAGCAGGGAAGGAAGCTGATCAAAAGGGAGGACTGGCAGGCAAGGAACTGATTCTTGGTCACTTCAGAGATGACAAGCCCGATGCCAAGGGCAACCATAAGATAAATCATGGAAATCAAGATTACCATCGCAAGAGAGCCCACAAGGGGCACCTCAAAGAGGAACCGCGAGAAAAAAAGACAAAGAAAAACCCCCACCATAGCCACACAAAAATAGGGGATAATCTTGGCAAGAATCAGTTCCAAAGGACGGACGGGCGTGACAAAAAGGGATTCAAAAGTGCCC
>OHQQ01001246.1_pt1 | contig 12131 bp, 7 predicted proteins | sample 1578211 | NCBI WGS metagenome assembly OHQQ01 (sample SAMEA3879539, study PRJEB24766) | human gut metagenome | biome: human-associated habitat; feature: feces | place: USA | collected 1985/1987
TCCGGAATCTTTTTATTTGCCAGCGCCTTTAACGAAACATATAGGAGATTGAGCATATCTGCCGCATCAAGATTTTCCCTGCCATAATAATCGGCAAGCTCCGCAAAATAATATGCATAACAGACCGCATCAAAATCGCTTATAATTTCTTCAAAATAAGCTGTTATATTCGCCTGTCTTATCGTATACGAAGTTCTTCCCTCATACACCTGAAATGTTCCAAAAACAAATGGTCTTGTTATTCCTGTAAGAGGACTGTTTGGTCGTCTTGCCCCTTTTGCAAATGCTGCAATCTTACCTCTTTCCTTTGTAAGAATTACTATCCTTCTGTCAAACTCGCCTACAGGCATAGCTGATAAAACTATGCCTGTAACCTCTGTTATGTCACTCATATCAGATTAACCCAAATCGTCCTTCTTTTTGTCATAACCAAAATTCTTAATAAGAACATCGCTGTCACGCCATTCTTTTTTAACTTTCACCCAAAGCTGAAGATTCACTTTTGTATCAAGCTGCTTTTCAATCTCATATCTGGCATTTGCACCGATTTTTTTAAGCATTTCTCCGCCTTTACCTATAATTATTCCTTTGTGGGAATCTCTCTCACATATAATGGTTGCCTGAATATCTGTAATTATGCCCTTCTGGCTTTTTCTTTCTTTCATGCTGTCAATTACAACGGCAATTCCGTGAGGAATCTCTTCATTAAGTGCATGAAGTGCTTTCTCTCTTATAAGCTCGGCGACAATCTGTCTCATAGGCTGGTCTGTTATTGTATCCTCATCATAAAACATCGGACCATAAGGAAGATATTTATAAATTGTATCAATCAGTTCATCAACATTTGCACCGCTTCTTGCTGACACAGGTATTATTTCCTGAAAATCAAGTTCTTTTCTATAGCAGTCAATAACCGGAAGAATCTCCTCTTTCTTAATTGTGTCAGTCTTATTGATCACAAGAACTATAGGAGTCTTACACTCTTTAAGCTTCTCTACGATATGCTCCTCGGCAGCTCCAAGATGTGTTGTAGGCTCAACTAGCCAGCATATAAGGTCAACCTCGCTGATTGTCTTTTCTGCCGCACCAACCATGTATTCACCAAGCTTGTTCTTAGCCTTGTGGATACCCGGAGTATCAACGAAAACAATCTGTCCACGCTCATCAGTGTATACAGTCTGTATTCTGTTTCTTGTAGTCTGAGGCTTGTTAGAAGTAATCGCAATCTTCTGTCCGATTATCTGGTTCATAAGTGTTGACTTACCAACATTAGGTCTTCCTATAAATGTTACAAAGCCTGTCTTAGTTCTTGTGTTCTCTGCCTTAGCGCCCCCGGTAATTCCGCTGGCTGCAAGCATCTCATCTAAATTCATACATTCTTCCTTTCTATTATCCCTGTACCTTGATAAGTGGCTGTATCTTATCAAAAAGTTCACTCTCTTTATTGATTTCCTTGCTGCTTCCCACAACGCAGAAATAATTCTCGTCCATTGCACATCTTACAAGCGGTGCAAGCTCTCTTATTCTTTCTACATTACAGTCAAGAACCTGACCTCTTTCTTTCTTGAGTGATTCATAATCTGTGTTACAGATGTATGCACCAAAGGATCTTGTTCCCTTTGCTGCCGGATTCATAGGTGTATCCATATCACCTATTGTTCCGATTATGAACTTAACCATATCCCTGTCACTTACATCAAAATGCTCAAGATAGTCTGCTGCATTTTCATATATCTCGTTAGTCTTTCTTAAATTAGGGTCTCTGTAAGAAACCATATACATGTCACCGTTTCTGTAAGAACCGCTCATGCAGCCGTATGCGCCACCTTTTACTCTAACATTAATCCAGAGATAATCGTACGAGAATATAACCTTAAGCACTCTTAATGCTCCTGTGTATTCATATCCTCTATCCCTGAAATTACCACATCTTGCAACATACTGAACCTGTGAAGCTGAAGTATATCCTGTCTTGACATTTGCAGGTGTGTACTTTCTTTCGCATGCTGGCATGTCCGATTTTTTCAATCCTTCCACATACTTTCCGAAAGCAGGTGCAAATGCATCATATCCCTTATCATCAGCAGTAAAGCTGACAATAATATTCTCTTTGTGGAATATATAATCGACAAGTTTGCTTAACTTATCTGCGATATCTTCCTTAAGCTCATCAAACTGTGAGTCAAGCTTCTGTATAAGCTCATAGAACCCATATCCTCTCATCTCATTAGAATAATATGCATTTCTTGAAAACTGTGCCATACCTGCAAGCATTGCTGTTGAATGTCCCGCACTTGTCATTGTGCTTTCCATCCTTGACTTAAGCTTCGCAATTATCTCTTTAAGTCTCTTATAATCTGAGAACTTTGTCTTATATATAATTTCATTCATCATATCAAGCACAAACTGGATATTGTCATAGAGAACCTTACCCTTAACCTCGTACATGATAGTACATTTGTCAAAATCCTTATTATCTGTGTATATGGCAGCATCAGTTGAGATTCCACCACAGTTAATATTGATTTCATTAGTCAGCTCTGTATATGTGTACTTTTCAGTATCCATAAGTCCAAGAACCGAGCTTAAAAGTCCGATATATGGAAGCAGTTCATCAGGCACATTCTTACAGTCGTAGCACATCATTATATATGCAATTCCATTAGTGAACATATTGTGGTGGATTACATCAACACCACCAGTCTTCTTAGGGTCAATATATAACTTGGCCGGCTCTCTTGTGATATCCTTTAACTCAAGCTGTGGAATCTTCTCAAGATCCTTCTGGCTTGAAGGTGTATCCTGATATTCCTTTAATGCCTTTGTCTGCTTAACAAGCTCTTCCAGCTCTTCCTTAGAAAGTGTTGCCTTATACTTTGCAAGCTGCTCTGCTTCCTTTGCTTCCTTCTTCTCTGCAAGTCCATGCTTTGGAACAAGACTTAACACTACCTCATGATTATTATTAATAATATTGTCTTCAATGAATTTCTCAAAGAAGCCGTTCTCTGAATTCTTCTTGATTATTTCAAATGTCTCTCCTGCCTCAACATGAATGAATGGCTTGTTCTCATCATAAAGCCAGCTGTCCATCATTGTAAGATAATACATAAGTCCCTTCGGATATGGTCCAAAATCAGCTTCTCTGTATTTGAATTCGTAATAGTTGATTCCTGCCTTAACCATTCTCTTGCTAAGACCGTTCTTAACAATATCAGAAAGTGTGTCTTCAACAACCTTTACGAATCTGTCTCTGTCATTTTCATTCGCATTCTTGGTAATAATTGAATACACCGGCTGGTACACAGATGTCTCTAACACACTATACACATCTGTTCCAATTCCGGCATCAATAAGTGCCTGCTTAAGCGGAGCACCCGGTGCCATGATAAGTGCATAATCAAGAATCTGTAATGCAAGATAGCTTACAGGGTCTGTTGATGTTCCGATAACAACATTGTAAGAAAGATAAGTGTTATCCTCCTCTGGCTCATCATCAGTAATTGCATACTCTCTTGTCTCATACTTAGGTGCGTTAAATGCTTTCTGGAAAGTTACCTCGGCATCTATATTAACATCGTTCTTATCGAAAGCTGAGAGGTATTCCTTATCAAGATATTCAAGTCTCTCATCAACATCAATATCTCCGTACAGATAGATATAACTGTTCACAGGATGATAATATTCCTTGTGATACTTAATGAAATCTTCATACTTAAGCTGTGGTATAGCCTCAGGGTCACCACCAGATTCATTCTTGTATTCAGAATCAGGGAAGAGTGATACAAATGTATATCTTGAAAGTACATCATCTGCTGAAGAATACACACCCTTCATCTCATTAAATACAACTCCGTTATAAGCAAGCTCTCCATCTACATCTTCAAGTTCATAATGCCAGCCTTCCTGCTTGAATATCTCCTCATGCTCATACATTGCAGGATAGAATACCGCATCCATATAGACATCCATAATATTCTTAAAATCCGCCATATTGCAGCTTGCAACAGGATATACTGTCTTATCCGGATAAGTCATTGCATTAAGAAATGTGTTAAGAGAACCCTTGCATAGTTCTACAAATGGGTCTTTAACCGGATATTTTCTTGAGCCACACAAGGTAGAATGTTCAATTATATGCTGCATTCCTGTGTCATTATCCGGTGGTGTCTTAAAACCTATAGAAAATACCTTGTTATCATCATCATTAGAAATAATTGCAACTCTCGCACCTGATTTCTTATGCTTTAATAAAAGTCCTACAGAATTAAGGTCATTAAGCTTTTCAATATTAACAAGCTCATATGCACCGTAATCTTTATTAAGTTTGTTATATCTTGTCTCTAAATTCATATTACTGCTTTAATCTCCAATCTTTACAATAAGGAATTATACATATAAATATAATACCCCACAATGTAGGATTTTACCACATTGTGGGGTGAGTGTAAACTTACATTACATATGTAAGCTATAGTATTTATTTGCCGAAAAGACCTTTCTTCTTACCGTGTCTTTCATTGCCTGTAAGCGCCTTTTCATATGCCATAAGTGCGTCCTTCTGCTCCTGATTAAGCTTTGTAGGAATATCAACAATAAGTGTAATATAATGATCTCCTCTTGTCTGAGGATATCAACTATTAAAGTGATATAATGGTCGCCTCTCTGTGCTGCATTTCTTACACTTGGCATACCTTTGCCTTTAAGTCTTACTCTTGTACCTGATGCTGTTCCCGGCTTAACTTCGTACAATACTTCTCCATCAACAGTCTTAACCTTGATTTCACCGCCAAGTACCGCTGTTGGATAGCTTATTACAACATTAGAGAATATATTGTATCCGTCTCTTTCAAATTCTGTGCTTGCTGAGATAATAACAGCAACTAAGAGGTCACCTCTTGGTCCGCCATTAACTCCCGGCTCACCTTTGCCCTGTATACGTACGCACTGACCATTATCGATACCTGCTGGGATATTGACTTCGATAGTCTTCTTGCTGCTTATATAGCCTGTTCCGTAACAATCCGGACACTTCTCCTTAATTATCTTACCAGTTCCATGACAGTCAGGACATGGCTGCTGGCTTCTTACCATTCCAAGGAATGACTGCTGTGTGAAAGTTACCTGTCCACGGCCACCACATTTGCTACAGGTCTCTGGTGATGTACCAGGCTTAGCTCCTGTACCGTGACAGCTTGAGCACTCATCCTTTAATGTAACATCTATCTTCTTGGTTGTTCCCCTTACTGACTCGTCAAATGTAATTCTTACATTAACTCTTACATCAGCACCTCTTCTCGGTCCATTGCTGTTTCGTCTGCTTCCGCCGCCTCCGAACATACCGCCAAAGAGATCTCCGAAAATATCTCCCATGTCACCAAAATCGAAATCGAAGCCACCTGCTCCAGCTCCACCTGCTCCGCCTTCAAATGCGGCATGGCCAAACTGGTCATACTGTCTTCTCTTTTCAGCATCGCTTAACACCGCATAAGCTTCAGAAGCCTCTTTGAATTTTATTTCAGCTTCTTTATCCCCTGGATTCATATCAGGATGATATTTCTTTGCAAGTTGTCTGTATGCTTTCTTAATAGCAGCGTCATCGGCATCCTTAGGCACGCCAAGGACTTCATAATAATCTCTCTTATCTGCCATGATTGCTTCCTCTTTCTTATTTAATCAACAGAAACTGCACGGAGTTTACACCCCATGCAGTCCTTATTCCAGTCAGTTATTACTGACAATTAAACCTCTTTGTAATCTCCGTCAACTACATCATCACCGTATGGAGCTGAACCATTAGAAGCACCAGCACCCATATCAGGACCTGCACCTGCTCCCATGTCTGGGCCTGCACCACCAGCAGCCTGCTGTGACTCATATAACTTAGCGAAAAGCTTCTGAGCACTTTCCATAAGTTTTTCCTTGGCAGCCTTGATTTCATCAACCTGTGCATCTGTCATGTTTTCTGGGTCAGAACCATCAACAAGTGCCTTTAATGCGTTAAGGTCAGTCTCAACTGCAGCCTTGTCAGAAGCATCAAGCTTGTCGCCTGCCTCATCCATAGCCTTCTGTGTCTGGAATACCATTGAATCAGCTTCGTTACGTGCATCAATAGCATCCTTACGCTTCTTATCCTGAGCCTCGAACTCAGCAGCTTCCTTAACTGCCTTATCGATATCTTCATCAGACATGTTAGAACCAGCAGTAATTGTGATGTGCTGTTCCTTACCTGTTCCAAGATCCTTAGCAGATACATTTACAATACCATTGGCATCGATATCAAATGTAACTTCAATCTGTGGAACACCTCTTCTTGCTGGAGGGATACCATCAAGTCTGAACTGTCCAAGTGACTTGTTATCTCTTGCAAACTGTCTCTCACCCTGTACAACGTTGATATCAACGGCTGTCTGGTTATCAGCAGCTGTAGAGAAAATCTGACTCTTCTTTGTAGGAATAGTTGTATTTCTCTCAATAAGTCTTGTAGCAATACCACCCATTGTCTCGATTGAAAGTGAAAGTGGTGTTACATCAAGAAGAAGAATATCACCAGCACCTGCATCACCAGCTAACTTACCACCCTGGATAGAAGCACCGATAGCTACGCACTCATCTGGGTTAAGAGTCTTGCTTGGCTCATGTCCTGTTAATGACTTAACCTTATCCTGTACAGCAGGGATTCTTGTAGAACCACCAACTAATAATACCTTTGAAAGCTCTGAAGCTGTAAGACCTGCATCTGAAAGTGCATTCTTAACTGGCTCTGCAGTCTTTTCTACAAGGTCATGTGTTAATTCATCGAATTTAGCTCTTGTAAGAGTCATCTCAAAGTGCTTTGGTCCTTCAGCTGTAGCTGTGATGTAAGGAAGATTGATTTCTGTCTGAGTTGTGCTTGAAAGTTCCTTCTTAGCCTTCTCAGCTGCTTCCTTAAGTCTCTGAAGAGCCATTGTATCCTTAGAAAGGTCAACGCCTTCCTTAGCCTTGAAATCATTTAACATATACTGTGTAACAGCATTATCGAAATCATCACCACCAAGCTTGTTATTACCAGCTGTAGCAAGAACTTCAATTACACCATCACCGATTTCGATAATAGACACATCGAATGTACCACCACCTAAATCGTAAACCATAATCTTCTGCTCATGCTCATTATCAAGACCATAAGCTAAAGCTGCTGCTGTAGGCTCGTTGATGATACGTTTTACATCAAGGCCTGCGATTTTACCTGCATCTTTGGTTGCCTGACGCTGTGCATCGTTGAAGTAAGCCGGAACTGTAATAACAGCCTCTGTTACTTTCTCTCCTAAGTATCCTTCTGCATCTGCTTTTAACTTCTGTAAGATCATTGCAGAAATCTGCTGTGGAGAATACTGTTTGTCATCGATTGCTACTTTATAATCAGTACCCATATGTCTCTTGATAGAAGATATGGTTTTTTCTGCGTTTGTAACAGCCTGACGTTTTGCAGGCTCACCAACTAATCTCTCACCTGTTTTTGTAAATGCAACGATAGATGGTGTTGTTCTTGCACCTTCCTGGTTTGCGATAACGGTAGGTTTTCCACCTTCCATAACAGCTACACAGCTGTTTGTCGTACCTAAGTCAATACCAATGATTTTACTCATAATGATTTCCTCCTCATCTAATATCTATGGAATAATTAGTTTGCTACTTTTACCATACTGTGTCTTACCACAGTATCTCTGTACATATATCCCTTCTGGAGTTCTTCTGCTACTACATTCTCTCCTAAGGTTTCATCCTCCACATGCATAACTGCATTGTGGAAATTCGGATCAAATTCAGCACCGACCGCCTCGATCGGTTTTACGCCTGCTTCCTCTAATACGGTAAGCATCTGGCGGTAGATCTTATCCATTCCGACAACAAAAGCATCTTCTTTGTTATCTTCCGGAACTGCTGCAAGACCACGCTCAAAGTTATCAATGACCGGCAGGATCTTTTCTACGATTGTTTTTGCTCCCATATCGTACATCTGTGATTTTTCTTTCTCTGTACGCTTACGGAAGTTATCAAACTCTGCCATCTGTCTTTTTACCTTATCGGTAAGCTCCTCAATCTGCTCATCCTTTTTGTCTTTCTTCTTTTTGAAAAAAGATTTCTTTTTATCAGGATCTTCGGAATCCGCTTCGGAAGCTTCTGCATCAGCGTTCTCTGCTGTTTCGGCTGTTTCTTCCGTGGATGTCACGGTTTCATCTTCTTTGGTCTCGGAAGCATTTTCCTCTGTGGAAGATTCCATTGCTTCGTCTAATACCTTTTCATCCATCTCTGACATCTATGAACCACCTTTCTATGTCTGTTCCTTATCCTTGTTTAAAATTCCGTCTAAAGAATTCTTCAAGGTTTTCAGGTTATCCATTACTTTCTCATAATCCATTCGTTTCGGTCCGACAATTCCTATCGTTCCCCGAACACCTTCGCCCAATTCGTATGTTGCTGTCACAACACTGCAGTCCTTCATGGTCTGTATCGGGCTTTCATTTCCTATATAAACCTGAATTCCTGTATTATCATCATCTAACAGGTTTTCAGTTACAAGGCTTGCTAACTGCTGTTTCTCCTCAAATGTGGAGATCAGCTCACTTGCTTTCTCCGAGTCACTTAACTCCGGATATTTAAAGAAATTGGTTGCTCCACTTGTATAAATGCGGATATCTTCATCCTGTCCCATCGTCTCTGCCACGGTATCAAGCACATCACTGATGATATCACTGTGGATGCCCGCCTGCTCTTTTAACTTTGCGATGGTTCCAAGGTTGATCTCCTGTAATGCAAGACCGTTTAAGTTGGCATTTAACAGGAAATTCAGTTTTAACATTGTCTCATTGTCGATCGGTTCACTGACCGGAATAATTTTATTCTTGACCAGATTGCCTTCGGTAACAATCGTTGCTAAAATCTGTTCTTCATTCATATTCGATAACTGGATGAACTTTACTTTATTCTTATGAAACGTCGGTGCTGTAACCATCGTCGCATAATTGGTATTGTTCGCCAGTATCTTTGCCACCTGCTGCAGCACCTGTTCCATCTTCTCCGTGTGTTCGATGACGAAACTCTTCATCTCATTCACTTCACGGTCTTTCTCTTCCATCAGATGATCCACATAAAAGCGGTATCCTTTGTCGGAAGGGATCCTGCCGGCTGAAGTATGCGGCTGTAAAATGTATCCAAGTTCTTCCAGATCTGCCATCTCATTACGGATCGTCGCAGAGCTCAGATTCAAATCGGTATACTTGGATATTGTTCGTGATCCAACCGGTTCGCCTGTCTCTAAATAGTTGCGGATGATTGCATCAAGAATTTTCGTTTTTCGTTCGTCTAATTCGAATTCCTCGTCCATTCTCTTCTCCATCTCCATACTCTGTAACTTTCTGTAAGAATCCGGCATCTGCCTCTGATCTCAGTTACCTTTTTATCTGTTAGCACTCATTATTGTGGAGTGCTAACATCTATGTACTTAAAATAGCACCATCATATTCTTTTGTCAACACTAATTTTTATAATTTCTGCGGTTTTATATTTTTTTTATAATTTTCCTGTTTAGACCTTTTTCTTCTTATATATATGAGGATCAGACCAATCAGAACACTAACCGTAACAACCACCATATAACGTACCAGATGTTTTCCTGCATCCAGTCCCATGCATTCCATGATCTTTTTATACCAGAAATATACCAGCATATGTAAAAGGAAAATTTCCGTCGAGAGCTCACGCATTATTTTTGCGGTCACATCCATTCTCTCACTCACCGGAAAAAAGGCTGCAGCCAGGAAAAGATTTGCAGTGACAAGCGGTGTCATAAGATACATATCATGCGATGACTCGCCGATCTTCTGTGTGACGATCCATTCTTCTAACATCATCAGCACAAGAAAAAATACCGTATACCATCCATACGCACTTTTTCGGATCCGGTCTGCCTTTACACGGAAGAGATATCCCATCGTCACAAACGGAAAACCGAAAAATAAACCATTTCTTGCCGTAGCAAATACAGAAAGATACAATTTAATCTCATTTGCAGCAGGCAAGACCGAGTCAAATGCATGACGGTAAGTATTGTGAGAAACCCCAGCCAGATACAATAACACAGCAGCTGCAACGATTCCTTTCACCTTCCACTGAAAACGTGTTACCAGCAGATACAAAAGTAACACCGCCACGACGGTCGCAGGCAGATACCAGAGCTGTATGTAAGATCCTATCAGAAAGAATCTTCTTGCGAGTTCTAACAGGTTTCCGGCAGCACTTCTTTTTTTCTCCCAGAAACGTTCAATGATTGGTATCAGGTATAACAGACTCCACCATACATACATCTTTATAATATGGAAAAGATATTTTCTTACTTTGCCTTTATCTGTTATTTTTTCCCCGATAAAATAACCTGTACATACAAAAAAGAACGGAACTGCCATACGGCAGATCACCTGCTGAAATTCGTGTGAAAATACCGGTGCAGCCTCCTCAAACGGAGGAATATGAATGGCAGCAACCAAAAATGCTGCCACAAATTTTGAGAAATCAAGTGCCCTGTATTCCTTTTTTTCCGATAGATATATCGTAGACATCCCAGATCCTTTCCTTATTCTGCTCTATTCCATTTCTTTTTTTCTTTCCGGTCCGATATCTGAAAATAACAATCCCGATCACCGACAGGATTCCAAGTCCGCTCAAACCAGCACCTTTTTTTAAATACGGCGTACAGTAATAAAATTCGATCTGATGTGTTCCCTCCGGCACATCAACTGCCATATACATCGTATCCGCCTTTAAAATCTCTGTTTCCACACCATCTATATACGCCCGCCAGCCGCTACTGTACGGAATTGTCATACAGAGCAGTTTTTCCTGATCTGCCGTAAGGGTACCGGATATGTGATTTGTATCCATGACAACATCTTTTAAAATATCCTGTTTCAGACTTTTCGTCCAACCGGCAATCTGTTTTACCGGCTGGCAGACAATCTGCATCTCATCAAACCGGTAAGTTCCCTTTTCATGAAAGGTCAGTGTGATCTCATCTGCTTTTTCATCACGATATCCGGCATTGATCAGATAGTCATCCACACCACTGTAAAAGTTGTTTTTTCTGGTCAGGAATGTGATCATTTTGGTGATTTTTCCACAGGTCACATCAATGTGCAGACGGCTCTTCGACTGTGTTAATGTCTTTCCCTCCTCCGAAAACTGAAGCCCTTTTAATATGAAGTAAGTTTCACTCTCCGGTATCCCCTCAAAGGAAAGTGTAACTGACGCTTTCTTTTCCGTCGCAGTAAATCCCTGGTCGGTCAGTTCCACATTGTGCATATCTGTGATCATATAAGAAATATCTTCATCCGTAAATTCCGTTTCCGTCTTTGTATCAGCTAACGCAGATGGAATCTTATCATCTTCCACGACAATGCCCTGTAAAAGCGCCTGCTGTTTTTCCGTTACCTCCAGCGCTTCATATGTGCTCCGCGGAATTACCGCATCACTTGCAAAGCCAAGCGGCAGTACCGAATCATTTTCATAGGCATCGCATTTTACCTCATACTGTCCCCCGGCGCCAAGCGTTCCGCGATTGAAGCAGACATTATAACCATATGGGCGCAGTCCGCTGTTCCCGGACGGCACCACATAATAACGCACGCCGGAAAGCACCTCTAACATCGTGCGCGCATCAAATCCGGAATAACAGAAATCCCTGGTCTGATTGATGTACATTTCTCTTTGAAACTGGTTGATATCCGGGTTTGCAAGACTGAAATAATAGGAGGTACCATTGATTCCAAGCTGCATCGCCGTGTTTTTCCACTCCTCAGACTGCAGGGACTCATAGCGGTATGTCGTATCTTTCGCATGATTTTTCACAAGACTACCCGCAGCATCTTTTGTCAGCATGGAAAGTGCCTCCCCCTGCGTGGCAAATTCTTCCACATAACTGCCCGCCTGTGGCGCATATTCTGCCCATCCCTGATAGATCAGTTCAAGCATCACCACCACTAACAATGCCGCCTTAAAAACAAATTTTTCTTTCGTCTTTTTCCCGGTTCCGACAATGAAAACTAACAGCACGGAAAATAATAATAATGCCACTAATACATACTGTTTCTGATGCTTTC
>OHQQ01001248.1_pt1 | contig 12111 bp, 8 predicted proteins | sample 1578211 | NCBI WGS metagenome assembly OHQQ01 (sample SAMEA3879539, study PRJEB24766) | human gut metagenome | biome: human-associated habitat; feature: feces | place: USA | collected 1985/1987
AGGGTCCGCTGCAGCTCTTATGGCAGAGTGTCGAGAAGAGACTCTTCGATTGTCGCGAGGCGCTTCTCAAAATTCTGCAGATAGAGCATATCCTCCTGGATCAGCGATTCCAGAAACGAGAAAAACAGGTGGAAGACATCGGAAGTATCGAGCGGTTCTTCCGGGAAGAGGAGGCTCTGCAAAGCCGGAAGTGTCTGTTCGTCGGCTGCCAGAATAAGCTGCCCCCGGTCGAGATAAAACGCAAGCGAGAATGCAAGGTGAAGCGGATGCGTCTTGTCCGGGACGGCAAGCGATCCGACCAGGCAGTCAGGCAGCAGCTCTGCGCGGCAGTATTCGATGCGCTCCGGCTGCAGACTGCGCCGGAAAAGAGAAAATCCGGGCAGCGCCGCGCAGGCTTTGGAAGCTTCCGAAAACGAAAGCAGGGAAAGCCGGACCGAATCCGAAAAAGTCCATTCCATACGTACCACCTCCTGAAAATAAGCAATGGATACACGACAATACCGCATTGCTGATAACCGGTTTCTTTGTATTCTTCACCATACTGATGCAGATACTGCATTGGTGCAAGATAAATGTCTTCAAAGTAGTGGTTCTGATGGGTACTTTCGCCCTCGCTCTTGCCTTTGCCGGCAATGACTTGGTGAACTTTATCGGTGTCCCCCTCGCAGGATATTCCTCATTTATTGACTATACAGCCAATGGTACGGCCGCCGGCCCCGACGGATTCCTGATGTCCTCACTCCTCGGTGCAGCCAAAACCCCGTGGTATTTCCTTATCGGTGCAGGCGCCATTATGGTTTATGCACTCTGCACATCCAAGAAAGCCCACAACGTTATCAAGACTTCCGTGGACCTTGCCCGCCAGGATGACGGTGAAGAGAACTTCGGAAGTACCCCGATAGCCCGTACGCTGGTACGCTTCAGCATGACTCTGGCTAACGGAATATCCAAAACGATGCCTGAAAGCAGCAAGCGGTGGATGAACACACGCTTCCAGAAGGATGAAGCCATCATAGCCGACGGCGCCGCTTTTGACTTGGTTCGCGCCTCCGTCAATCTCGTATTGGCTGGTCTGCTCATCGCCTTGGGAACTTCCTTGAAACTTCCCCTTTCCACCACTTACGTCACCTTTATGGTAGCCATGGGTACATCGCTTGCCGACCGTGCCTGGGGACGTGATTCGGCGGTATTCCGCATTACGGGTGTACTCAGCGTTATCGGCGGTTGGTTCATCACTGCCGGAGCAGCGTTCACCATCTGTTTCTTCGTAGCACTGATTATCCATTTCGGCGGTACGGTTGCCATCCTGGCACTGATTGGTCTGGCAGTCTTCATGCTGATTCGTAGCCAAGTGATGTACAAAAAGCGCAAGGAGAAAGAAAAAGGCAACGAGACCCTGAAACAGTTGATGAAGAGTACGGACAACAATGAAGTCATCGAATTGCTCCGCAAGCATACCCGTGAAGAACTGGTGAAGATTATAGAATTCACAGAAGAGAATTTTGAACGTACCGTCACTTCCTTCCTACACGAGAATCTACGCGGACTGCGTCGTGCCATGGGCTCAGTAAAATTCGAAAAACAACTCATCAAGCAGATGAAGCGTACCGGAACACTTGCCATGTGCCGTCTCGACAACAATACCGTACTGGAAAAAGGACTCTATTACTATCAAGGCAACGACTTTGCCAGCGAACTGGTGTACAGCGTAGGCCGTCTTTGCGAACCTTGCTTAGAGCACATAGACAATAACTTCAATCCGCTGGATGCCATTCAGAAAGGAGAATTTACAGACGTAGCCGAAGACATCTGCTATCTGTTACAAGTATGCCGCCACAAGCTGGAAACGAACAATTATGATGAACTGGAAACAGAGATTCGCAAAGCCAACGACCTCAACGGACAGTTGTCTCACCTGAAACGCGAAGAGCTGCAACGCATCCAAAGCCAGAGCGGCAGCATCAAAGTCAGCATGGTATACCTGACTATGATACAAGAAGCCCAGAACGTAGTGACCTACACCATCAACCTGATGAAAGTAAGCCGCAAGTTCCAAGTAGAAAAAGAAGAGTTATAAGTTATAAGTTATGAGTTATAACGCATGGTACATAACATGCAACTTATAACTCACAACTCCTTAAGCCCCATCTTCTCCGCCCGTTGCAACATAAATGCACGGGCGGCTTCGTATTCATTGGGAATGATGCCGTCCAAAATGGCATCCTTAATGGCACTCTTCAAGGCACCTACCTGCTGGCAAGGAGAAAGGCCGAAAGTCTTCATGATTTCTTCACCACTGACCGGAGGCTGGAAATTACGGATACGGTCGCGTTCCTCCAAATCCTTCAGCTTCTGGCGTACCAACTGAAAATTATTAAGGAAGCGTTTCTTACGCTCCATATTCTTGGAAGTAATGTCGGCTTCGCACAGTGTCATCAGGTCGTCTATATCATCACCTGCCTCAAACAAGAGACGACGCACTGCCGAGTCGGTCACTACATCATCCGCTATCACAATGGGACGCATGTGCAGGCTCACCATTTTCTGCACATATTTCATCTTCTCATTCATAGGGAGCTTCATCTTGCGGAAAATATCGGGTATCATCTTCTCGCCAATGAAATTATGGTTATGGAACGTCCAGCCCGCACGGGGTTCCCAACGCTTGGTGGCAGGCTTGGCTATATCATGCAGAAGAGCTGCCCAGCGTAGCCAAAGGTTGTCGGTCTTCTTGCTGATGTTGTCGAGTACTTCGAGCGTATGGTAGAAATTGTCCTTATGGGCGCGTCCATTGCGCGTCTCCACGCCTTGCAGCCTAACAAGTTCCGGGAATATCAGTTCCAGCAGACCACAGCGGTCCAGCTCAATGAATCCCTTAGACGGAATAGGTGACAAGATGATTTTGTTCAGTTCGTCTGCAATGCGTTCTTTGGAGATGATGGAGATGCGTTCGCGATTACGCTCCAGAGAATCGAATGTCTCATCGTCAATATAGAATCCCAGCTGGGTGGCAAAACGGACACAGCGCATCATGCGCAAAGGGTCATCACTGAAAGTTATATCAGGGTCGAGGGGAGTCCGGATGGTCTTTTCCTTCAAGTCTCCAATACCGCCAAAGGGGTCGACCAACTCGCCATAACGCACCCGGTTCAGGCAAACAGCCAGTGCATTGATGGTAAAATCACGGCGGTTCTGGTCATCCTCCAATGTACCGTCCTCTACAATAGGCTTGCGGGAATCGTGTGTATACGATTCTTTTCTTGCACCCACAAACTCAACTTCCGTACCATAGTACTTCAATTGTGCCGTACCGAAATTCTTGAAGACGGAAACATGCGCCCCACGCCCCAGACGCTTACCCAGCGCCTCGGCCATGGCAATGCCACTGCCTACCACCACCACATCAATATCCTTGGAAGGACGTTGCAGGAAAATATCACGTACATATCCACCGACTACGTAACATTCCAATCCCAATTCATCAGCCGTTTCGGATATCCGCTTGAATATATCATCACTAAAATATTGCTTCAGTTCTTCTGCCGTCAAATCTATCATAAATAATGCGCTAATGTAATGAATACGCAAATGTGTTAATGGTCTATTAGCACATTTGCACATTAAAATGCTGCAAAGATAAAGATATTATTTCTATTTTTGTGGACTCTAACTCCAAGAACAACAAATATGAAAAAAGTAATACTCCTTGCATGCCTATGCTGTACACTCTTCTCTTGCGAAGATGTGGAGAAGAAGGCCGGTGAAAAACTACAAGCTGCCCGCGAAGCGTTTGAACTCGGCAACTACAATGAAGCGAAGATTCTGATTGACAGCATCAAGATGCTCTATCCCAAAGCGTTTGAAACTCGCCGTGCAGGCATCGGCCTGATGCAGGAAGTGGAACTGAAAGAGCAGGAAAAGAGCCTGGTCTATCTGGACAGTATGCTTCAAGCCAAGCAAAAGGATTTCGATGCAATCAAAGGGAAATACACCTTTGAAAAAGATGCCGAATACCAGAATATCGGCAATTACCTTCATCCTTCCCAAGTGATAGAAAAAAATCTGCATCGCTCTTTCCTTCGCTTCCAGGTAGACGAAAACGGAGTCATGAGCATGACTTCCATTTATTGCGGAGCCCATAATATCCACCATGTGGCCGTCAAAGTCACTGCTCCCGATGGTAGCTTTGCCGAAACACCCGCCGCCAAAGACAGCTACGAAACCACTGACCTCGGTGAAAAGATTGAAAAGGCAGACTTCAAACTGGGAGAAGACGGAAACGTCATGGGGTTCCTTTATCTGAACAAGGACAAGAATATCAAAGTCAACTATCAAGGGGAACGTCCCTATTCCATCACCATGACTGCCGCCGACCGCCAGGCCCTTGCCAGCGTCTACGAACTGGCACAACTGCTGTCATCCATGACGGAAATAAAGAAGAATATGGAAGAAGCCAATCTCAAAATCGAATTTGTAAAAAAGAAGATGGAAGAGAGAAAAGACAATGCACAAGAATAAAAAGAAGGAAACCGGATGATATATTCATTACTTAGTCATCCGGTTCCCTTTTTATTATCAGTAAAGCCTTACCAAACCAATTTGGGTAAATAACGGCTCAGACATGTACGCAAAGCAGACAGAGTGATGGGTTTTACCAACACTTCCGAGGCTCCGCACTCCAAGGCTTTTTCGCGGTCGGCAGTAAAGGCGTAAGCGGTCTGCATGATGATGGGAAGTTCCTTATCCTTCTTGCGAATAATCACCGTAGCATCCAGCCCGTTCATAATAGGCATTTTTATATCCATCAGAATAGCTTCCGCCTTGTCGCGATTCTCTTCGAACAAATTTACAATATCCTCACCATTCTTTGCCCATAGTATCTCGCATTTCTTGCCGATAATAGCCTTTATCAGTTTAAAGTTACTATCATCATCTTCCGCAACCAGAATAAGCGGACGGTAATCTCCTGACACTTTTTCTATTTCCATGACCTATGCGTTTTGTTTATATAGGGGCAAAGATATAAAAAATAATAGATTTGCACTATCTTTGCAGCTCATTAAAAAAATATATAATGATTTCTATAGACGGACTGGCCGTAGAATTCGGCGGAACTACTTTATTCAGTGACATATCTTTCGTTATCAACGAAAAAGACCGTATCGCCCTGATGGGTAAAAATGGAGCGGGGAAAAGTACATTGTTGAAAATCCTGGCAGGTGTAAGACAACCTACCCGTGGAAAAATCTCAGCCCCCAAAGACAGTGTCATAGCTTACCTTCCACAGCACCTTATGACGGAAGACGGACGTACCGTATTCCAGGAAGCGGCGCAAGCCTTTGCCCACCTGCATGAAATGGAAGCTGAAATAGAGCGCCTCAACAAGGAACTGGAAACGCGTACCGACTACGAAAGCGACAGCTACATGGAACTTATCGAGAATGTCTCCGCCTTAAGCGAAAAGTTCTATGCCATCGACTCCACCAATTACGAGGAGGATGTAGAAAAAGCACTGCTCGGGCTGGGCTTTGTACGCGAAGACTTCAACCGCCAGACCAGTGACTTCAGCGGCGGATGGCGCATGCGCATCGAGCTTGCCAAGCTGTTGCTGCAAAAGCCTGACGTGCTGTTGCTAGACGAGCCTACCAACCATCTGGACATAGAATCCATACAATGGCTGGAAGATTTCCTTATCAGCAATGGAAAGGCTGTCATCGTCATCAGCCACGACCGTAAATTCGTAGACAACATCACCACCCGTACCATTGAAGTGACCATGGGACGGATATACGATTACAAAGTAAACTACTCCAAATACCTGGAACTCCGCAAGGAACGCCGCGAACAGCAACAGAAAGCCTACGACGACCAGCAGAAGTTCATTGCCGAAACCAAGGAATTCATCGAACGGTTCAAAGGCACCTACTCCAAAACCCTGCAAGTGCAAAGCCGCGTAAAAATGCTGGAGAAGCTGGAACTGCTGGAAGTGGATGAAGAAGACACTTCAGCCTTGCGCCTCAAATTTCCTCCTTCTCCCCGCTCAGGCAATTATCCCGTCATCATGGAGGGAGTAGGGAAAAGTTACGGTGACCATGTGGTCTTCAAGAATGCCAACCTCACCATAGAACGGGGAGACAAGGTTGCTTTCGTTGGTAAGAACGGGGAAGGAAAGTCAACGTTAGTGAAGTGCATCATGAAGGAAATAGAACATGAAGGCACCCTCACGATAGGACACAACGTGCAGATTGGATATTTCGCACAAAACCAGGCCTCATTGTTGGATGAGAACCTGACCGTATTCCAGACCATCGACGATGTGGCAAAAGGGGAAATCCGCAACAAGATACGCGACCTGCTGGGTGCCTTCATGTTCGGTAGCCCCGAAGAGTCCATGAAGAAGGTCAAGGTGCTTTCCGGTGGAGAGCGCACACGCCTCGCCATGATAAAGCTTTTGCTCGAACCGGTGAATCTGCTGATACTGGACGAACCGACCAACCATCTGGACATGAAAACCAAAGATATCCTGAAGCAAGCGTTACTGGATTTTGACGGTACCCTTATCCTCGTCAGCCACGACCGTGACTTCCTGGACGGACTGGTAAGCAAGGTATATGAATTCGGCAACAAACAAGTGAAAGAGCACTTGAGCGGCATCTACGAATTCCTTGAAAAGAAGAAAATGGACTCCCTCCGCGAACTGGAACGATAGGCATCTGCTAAACCCGGCGTCCGAACAAATGGCCGATACATATTGTTTTCATTTTACTAAACACTTAACTAAGAGATATTAAAATGAAACAATATGATGCCATCATAATAGGATTCGGCAAGGGCGGCAAGTTATTGGCCGCCGAACTGGCCGAACGGAATTGGAAAGTAGCCATCGTGGAACGTTCCCCTCAGATGTACGGAGGAACATGTGTAAACGTAGGATGTATCCCTACCAAAGCTCTGATTCACGAATCGGAATATGCGGAAAAAAGATACTATGACGATTATAAGAACCAGTCCAAACTGTATGCACTTGCCGTGGCGCGGAAAGACAAGCTTGTATCCTTCCTGCGTGAGAAAAATTATGAAAATGTAAAAAACAAGCCTAACATAACCCTCTATGACGGAACTGCTTCTTTCTTGTCCGAAAATACAATCCGTATAGTCTCCGGCAAGGACGAAACGATTCTTGAGGGAAAAGAGATATTCATCAACACCGGGTCCACCCCTATCCTGCCTGCCATCGACGGACTCAAGGAGAGCAAGTACGTATATACCAGTGAGACCTTGCTGCAATCGGACAAACTGCCCGCACACCTGCTCGTCATCGGCGGCGGTGCTGTCGGATTGGAGTTTGCCACTATGTATGCAGGCTTTGGAAGCCATGTCACACTGCTGGAAGCGGGAAACCGCTTTCTGCCTAAAGTGGACCGCGACATTGCCGCCTCCATGCTGGAAGCATTGAACCGAAAACGTATCAATGTCCGGTTGAACGCCCGTGTCCAATCCGTGTACGACACAGCCGAAGGAATAACTCTGACCTATACGGACAGTGCAAACGGCACTCCCTACTACCTGAAAGGAGATGCCTTGCTGGTAGCCATCGGTCGCAAGCCTATGACTGCAGAGCTGAATCTGGAAAAAGCGGGTATACAAACAGACAAGCGGGGAGCCATCGTTGTCGACAACCAATTACGGACTACAGCCCCACACGTATGGGCCCTGGGGGACGTAAAAGGAGACGAACAGTTCGACTACTTGTCCATCGATGATTTCCGTATCATCCGTAATCAACTCTTTGAAAACAAAAAAAGGAGTACAAAAGACCGGTATCCAATCCCCTTTGCCATTTTCACCGACCCACCGCTGGCACATATAGGACTGACGGAAGAGGAAGCGATGAAGAACGGTTATTCCATACATGTGGCACGTATCCCTGCTGCCATGATTCCACGTGCCCGTACGCTACACAGCATAGACGGTATGCTCAAAGCCATTGTAGACATCCATACCGGACGGATTCTGGGTTGTACCCTACTTTGTGCCGATGCACCAGAAGTAATCAATACCGTAGCATCAATCATGAAAACGGGACAGCGTTACCATTTCCTGCGGGACTTCATTTTCACCCACCCCAGCATGAATGAGGGATTGAATATGTTATTCAAACCTTTTTAGCATTTTCTATTTGGTAATTAAGTCCTTAACCTCTATCTTTGCATCCGTCCAAAGATAGAGGAATGAAAAAGAAACAGTACATAACCTATATTCTTTTTTTCATCAGCTTGATAATGCTGGTGATACCCGTCATTCCCCACCATCATCATGCCGACGGAATGATATGCATGAAGAATGATATCACCGCCGATTGCTGCGGACACCGTCATAGCCCGGGCAACGAGCACTGCTGTTGCGACACGGGATGCATGACAACCCACTTTGTACAACAGACGCCCAGCTCTTCCAATGATGTGTGTTCACATCCGGATGCCTTGTGGGCAGTTACCCTACTCATTGAACCTTTTTCCAAGTTACTCATCCTACCCGAGTTTGACATAAGCAGGCAGGAGTGTATCTATCTGGAATCTCTTCATAGCACATTTATCATATGTGCTACGGGACTTCGTGCCCCTCCGTCTCTTCTTGCTTAACTGTTACCGGAACATCACCGGGACAGATTTCTATCCGGCATAAGGAACAATGCAATTTGGTTGCACGCCCTATGCCCTAACTTTGTATTCAAAATCAAAAAGTAAGAACAAATATCATCATGAAAAAAGTTATTTTCATGGGAGTCTTGGGATTATTCCTTTTAGGCTCCTGTAACAGTAAGTCCGGAGACAGCCACGAAGGACATAATCACGAAACAGAAGAGCACAATCATGACGGACATGACCACGAGGGACATGACCACGAACATGAGGGACACAACCATGAGCACGAAGAGCAGGAAAACCATGCCGGAGGAAGCGATGAAATCATCCTGCCACCAGCAAAGGCGCAAGCTGCCGGCGTAGCAGTCAGCACTGTTGAACCGGGTAGTTTCCATCAAGTCATCAAGACCAGCGGCCAGGTGATGGCAGCCCAGGGAGACGAGAGCGTAGCCGTAGCTACAGTAGCAGGCGTGGTTTCCTTCAAGGGAAAAGTTATCGAAGGAATGAGTGTCAGCAAAGGTACTCCTTTGGTGGTATTGTCATCCAAAAACATGGCCGACGGAGACCCGGTGCAGAAAGCCCGGATAGCCTACGAGGTTTCCAAAAAAGAATACGAGCGTATGAAAGCGCTTGTAGGCAACAAAATCGTATCTGAAAAGGAATTCGCGCAAGCCGAACAGATTTACGAAAATGCCCGTATCAGTTACGAGGCAGTCGCAAAGAACCATTCGGCAAGCGGCCAGGCTGTTGTTTCTCCCATCAGCGGTTATGTGAAGAATCTGTTGGTGAAAGAAGGGGACTACGTCAGCGTCGGCCAGCCGTTGGTAAGCGTCACCCAGAACCGTAAGCTTTTCCTGCGTGCGGATGTATCCGAAAAGTACTATCCTTACCTAAACAGCATCGGTTCTGCCAACTTCTGTACTCCTTATAATAATAAGGTATATACATTGAAAGAACTGGGCGGGCGCATGCTTTCTTATGGAAAGGCTTCGGGTGAGAACGGATATTATGTACCCGTAACTTTTGAATTCGACAATAAGGGAGACGTTATTCCCGGCTCGTTTGTAGAAGTATTCCTATTATCCTCACCAATGGAGAACGTGTTGTCTCTTCCTCACAGTGCGCTGACCGAGGAACAAGGCAGCTTCTTTGTCTACCTGCAACTGGATGAAGAGGGCTACAAAAAACAGCTTGTCACCCTGGGTGCCGACAATGGCGAAAGTGTACAAATCCTTTCCGGCATAAAAGCAGGCGATCGCGTCGTAACCCAAGGAGCCTATCAAGTGAAGCTGGCATCGGCAACGAATGCTATTCCGGCACATAGCCATGAACACTAATCTCATGTACAATTTGACAATTTACAAAGTACCATTTCGCTATGCAGTATAAGGGTTACGTGACGAATGGGGAGTGTAAAGTCAGATAAACAAGAAATATTAGATAAAACAGCAAGTGCGGCTGACATTGCGCAGCCCAATTGTACATTGTAAATAGTAAATAAAAAGATGTTAAACAAAATAATTGGTTTTTCTCTTCAGAACCGCATCCTGGTGCTGGTAGCATCGGTGCTGTTGCTGATTGGCGGTACTTATACCGCCATGCATACGGAAGTGGATGTGTTCCCTGACCTCAATGCGCCGACCGTGGTCATCATGACCGAAGCAAATGGTATGGCAGCAGAGGAAGTGGAACAGCTGGTCACTTTTCCCGTAGAAACGGCTGTAAACGGTGCAACGGGTGTGCGCCGTGTACGCTCTTCCTCAACGAACGGTTTTTCTGTAGTCTGGGTAGAATTCGACTGGGATACAGATATCTATCTTGCCCGGCAGATTGTCAGTGAGAAGCTGGCAGTCGTCAGCGAATCCTTACCGGCCAACGTAGGCAAGCCGACACTAGGCCCACAATCGTCCATTTTGGGCGAGATGTTGATTGTAGGTCTGACAGCAGATTCGACCTCTATGCTGGATTTGCGTACCATTGCCGACTGGACCATACGTCCCCGCCTGCTCTCTACGGGCGGTGTGGCACAAGTTGCCGTACTGGGTGGCGACATCAAGGAATATCAAGTGCAGCTGGACCCGGAACGGATGCGCCATTACGGCGTAACATTGAGCGAAGTGATGAACATCACCCGCGAAATGAACCTGAATGCCAATGGTGGAGTGCTCTATGAATATGGCAATGAATATATCGTACGCGGCGTACTTTCTACCGACAAGGTAGACCAGATAGCCAAGGCCGTGGTGCGGAGCAACGGAGTCTCCGGCGCCCCTATCCTGCTGGAAGATATTGCCGACGTTCAAATCGGAGCCAAACTTCCTAAACTGGGTACCGCCTCGGAACGCGGTAAGCATGCCGTACTGCTGACAGTCACCAAGCAACCCGCCACAAGCACGCTGGAGCTTACAGACAAACTGGAAGCTTCCCTGCAAGACCTGCAGAAGAATCTACCGGCGGACGTAAAGGTTTCCACAGACATCTTCCGTCAAAGCCGTTTCATCGAAAGTTCCATCGGAAACGTTCAGAAGTCGTTGTTGGAGGGAGGTATTTTCGTTGTCATCGTGCTTTTCCTGTTCCTTGCCAACGTACGTACCACAGTCATCTCGCTGGTGACACTGCCGTTGTCACTGATTGCCTCCATCCTTGCCCTGCACTATATGGGCTTTACGATAAATACCATGAGCCTGGGAGGTATGGCTATCGCCATCGGTTCGCTGGTGGATGATGCCATCGTGGACGTGGAGAATGTCTACAAGCGTTTGCACGAAAACCGACTGAAACCTGCCGGCGAGCAACTTCCTATTCTGGAAGTGGTGTTCAATGCTTCGAAAGAAGTGCGTATGCCTATCCTCAATTCAACGCTGATTATCATTGTCAGCTTCGTACCACTGTTCTTCCTTAGTGGTATGGAAGGTAGGATGTTGGTACCACTGGGTATTGCGTTCATTGTGGCATTGGCGGCTTCAACTGTTGTGGCACTGACCGTAACGCCGGTACTTTGCTCCTATCTATTGGGAAAAGAGAAAACGAAAAAACAAAACAACGAAAACAGCGATTCTGCCGTAGCACGCAAGATGAAGCAATGGTATGGTTCTGCACTGACTTTCGTATTGGGGCATAAGAAAGGGGTACTGGGAGGTACTATCGGACTATTTGTAGTAGCGCTCGGCTGTTTCTTCACCCTGGGCCGCTCGTTCCTGCCGCCTTTCAATGAAGGTTCGTTCACCATCAATATCTCCTCGCTTCCGGGCATCTCCCTGGAAGAAAGCGACAAGATGGGGCACCGTGCCGAGGAGCTGCTGCTTTCCATCCCCGAAATACAGACCGTGGCCCGTAAAACGGGACGTGCAGAGCTGGACGAACACGCTCTGGGAGTAAACGTCTCTGAGATCGAGGCACCGTTTGAGTTGAAAGACCGCTCGCGCAGCGAGCTCGTGGCAGAAGTCCGCGAAAAACTGGGTACCAT
>OHQQ01001249.1_pt1 | contig 12109 bp, 10 predicted proteins | sample 1578211 | NCBI WGS metagenome assembly OHQQ01 (sample SAMEA3879539, study PRJEB24766) | human gut metagenome | biome: human-associated habitat; feature: feces | place: USA | collected 1985/1987
TTGAGACCTGCGGCTGCTGCGGCACCACGGCCTGCCTGGCCCTGCTGAACGATGCTGTGAAGAAGGGCGGCGTGATGGCCTCCAACCATGTGGGCGGCCTCTCCGGTGCCTTTATCCCCGTCAGCGAGGACGACGGCATGATCCATGCCGCCGAGTGCGGCTGCCTGACCATCGAAAAGCTGGAAGCCATGACAGCTGTCTGCTCGGTGGGCATCGATATGGTCATCATCCCCGGCGACACCACCCCCGCTGTCATCAGCGCCCTGATCGCCGACGAAGCCGCCATTGGCATGGTGAACAGCAAGACCACCGCTGTCCGCGTCATTCCCGCCATCGGCCGCAAGGCAGGCGAGATCCTGGATTTCGGCGGTCTGCTGGGCTATGGCCCCATCATGCCGGTCAATCAGCGTGACCCCTCGGTGTTCATCAACCGCGGCGGCCGCCTGCCGGCTCCCATGCAGTCCCTGAAGAACTAAAAGGAACAACCTTCTCAGTCAATGCTTCGCATTGCCAGCTCCCCTGAAGGGGGAGCCCTTGGCATTACAGTCAGGCTTCACTGCAAAAATCAAGTATCAGAATAAAACGTGTCAAGCAGGCCCATTCTCTGGTTATCATTTCCAGAAAAGGGGTCTGTTTTTTATGCTGCCATTCTTTGCCCGCACGCTCACCCGCCGTGAGATGGCGCTGGGGTGCGCTGTGCTTTCCCTTGCGCTGCTCTTGAGCGCCCTGCCTGCTGCCCTGCGCTGGGGGCAGGCGCAGCTGGACACCGGGGCCCTCCTCTGCGCCGACACCCTGCGCTTCCACATCCGGGCCGACAGCGATTCCCCTGCCGACCAGACCGCCAAGCTCGCCGTGCGGGATGCCGTTCTGGCCTACGCCGATACCCGCTGCACCGCACAGGACAAGCCTGCCGCCCTGCGCTGGGCGGCAGAGAACCTGCCCGCACTGGAGCTGACGGCCCGGGCCGTGCTGGCAAGGCGGGGGATCTTTTCCACCGTTACGGTACAGCTGGTGGAAATGTACTTTGATACCACCCGCTATTCCACCGGCATCCTGCCCGCCGGGCGGTATCAGGCCCTGCGCATCGACCTGGGCGGCAATGCCCGCCACGGCAAAAACTGGTGGTGCGTGCTCTACCCGGGGCTGTGCCGCTCTGCCTGCGGCACCTACGCCCTGCCGGAGGAAAACGATCTGGTGTGTGGGTCGTATGTGGTGCGGTTCAAGTGTGTGGAGTGGTGGCAGCGGGTGACGGCAAGCCGGGAGGATAAGGTGCTGGTCGAAACCTCTCCGTCATCCCTTCGGGATGCCACCTCTCCTAGTAGGAGAGGCAAGAGCACAGCAGCGTAAACTTGGCTCCCCTACTAGGGGAGCTGTCGCCAAAGGCGACTGAGAGGTTGTACAAGGGCACACCTCCCCACAGCGCTGCATACGCTGTCGTGGAAGGAGTGTGACCACAATGGCGATCCCCGCTTATTATTCGTTGATCCAAAAGGGCTCCTACGGCCCGGACGAAGCCCTGGTGCAGACCTGGCTGAACGGCGTGCGTGACCAGTGCAGCTATTACCCCGCACTGACCATAGACGGCCGCTTTGGCACCAGGAGCGAAAACGCCGTGAAAGAATTCCAGCTCCGGAACAATATGAACATGGACGGCAAAGTCGGGGCAAACACCTGGAACGTCCTCTACGCAAAGTACACCGCAAAGCACGGGCTGGCGGTGCCCTATCCCGGCATCGTGATGCGCACCGGCATGTCCGGCGGCACCATCCGGCTCATCCAGCAGAAGCTCAACACGCTGGGGGAGAAGATCGGCACGGACGGAAAGTTCGGCTCCCGGACTGCCGCCGCTGTTCAGCGGTTCCAGCGCCGCAACGGCCTGACCGCTGACGGTGCCGTGGGCAAGGCCACCTGGGAGAAGCTGTTCCCCGCTAGTTAAAAATTTCAATCGGCTCCGGGCAAAAATGCGGTTAAGAGATCTTCACGCCGACAGGCGGGAATCTCCAGCATTTTTGTTCGGAGCCCTCTGCTTTGGGGTTACTAGGGGCGAGCAGCCCCTAGTTCGTGCCTCCCGCGCTTCGAAAGTAGCGGGTGCTTTTCTGGTTCTCTTTTGGCACGCAAAAGAGAACATTCCGTGGTATAATAGAGCCATCCTTTTAGAAAGGGGGCTTCCCCATGCGTTTTCTCCACCTCTCCGACCTGCACCTGGGCAAACGGGTCTGCGAGTTCTCCATGCTGGACGACCAGCGCTATATTTTAGAGCAGATCTTATCCCTGCTCGATTCCCACCCCGTGGATGCCGTGCTGCTGGCCGGTGACCTGTACGACAAACCCGTGCCGCCTGCCGAGGCAGTCCGCCTGCTGGACTGGTTCCTCACCGAGCTTTCCCGCCGGGAACTGCCGGTGTTCGCCATCTCGGGCAACCACGATTCCGCCGACCGGGTGGCCTTTGGCTCTGCCCTGCTGGCCGAAAGCAGGGTCTACGTCTCGCCGGTGTTTTCCGGCCCGCCGGAGCCCATCACCCTCACCGACGCACACGGCCCGGTCGATCTGTACTTACTGCCCTTTCTGAAGCCCACCATGGTGCGGCACGTCTGGCCGGACGCGCCCATTGAGAGCTACAACGATGCCCTTGCCTGCGTGCTGGATCACTGTTCGCCTGACCCGGCCCGCCGCAGTGTGCTGGTGGCACACCAGTTCGTGGCAGGAGCTGCCTCCTGCGAGAGCGAGGAGCCCAGCGTGGGCGGCATCGACTGGGTGGATGCCGCCCTGTTCGACAAGTTCGACTATGTGGCGCTGGGGCATCTGCACAGCCCCCAGAAGGTGGGCCGGGACACCCTGCGCTACTGCGGAACGCCGCTGAAATATTCCTTCTCGGAGGCCAGCCAGCACAAGAGCGTGACCTTTGTGGAGCTGGATGAAAAGGGCAGCGTGACCATTGCCACCGAACCGCTGGTGCCCCGGCACGATCTGCGGGAGCTGCGCGGCAGCTACATGGAGCTGACCGACCGCCGCAATTACGAGGGCACCGCCGTGGACGACTACCTGCACATCACCCTGACCGATGAGCAGGACATCCCCGAGGCACTGGCCCGCCTGCGGGTCATCTACCCCAACCTGATGCGGCTGGATTACGACAACCGCCGCACACAGACCCGGCAGGAGCTGGATGCCCCTGCAAAGGCCGAACAGAAAACGCCGCTGGAGCACTTTGCGGATTTTTACCAGCTGCAGAACAACCAGCCCCTGACCCATGAGCAGGCGGCATTCTGCCAGCAGCTCATTGAAAGCATCTGGAAGGAGGAGGACGCATGAGACCGCTCAAGCTGACCCTCTCGGCCTTTGGCCCCTATGCAGGTACCACCACTCTGCCGCTGGAGCAATTGGGCAGAGGCGGGCTCTACCTTGTCACCGGTGACACCGGCGCGGGCAAGACCACCCTGTTCGATGCCATCACCTACGCCCTGTATGATCATTCCAGCGGCGGCGTGCGGGATGGGGCCATGCTCCGCAGCAAATACGCGGACCCCGGCACCCCCACCTTTGTGGAGCTGGAATTTGAGGTGCGGGGGCAGCGGTACACCGTCCGGCGCAACCCGGAGTATCTGCGCCCCAAGACACGGGGCGAGGGGTTTACCACTGAAAAAGCGGATGCCGCCCTGACCTATGCCGACGGCCGCCCGCCTGTGACCAAAGCCAAAGAGGTAACTGCCGCTGTCATTGATATCATCGGACTGGACTACAACCAGTTTTCCCAGATTGCCATGATCGCGCAGGGACAGTTCACCCGGCTGCTCAACGCCACCACTGAGGAGCGGAGCAAGATCTTCCGGAAGCTGTTCCGCACCCAGCGCTACCAGAAACTGCAGGAGGCGCTGGCCGAGGAAAACTCCGCCCTCACAGCCCGACGCGCCGCCCTGAATGCAAAGCTGGACGCAGTGCTTGCGGGCATCTCGTATGATGCCGCAGACCCGGAGGCCGAAGCACTGGGGGCGCTCTCGGCGCAGATGCCGCCGGATGCAGTGGCCACCCTGCTGAAGGGACTGACCGCCCGGCAGGAAGCCGCCGCCGCACAGGCCGCAGACGCGCTGGCTGCGCTGGACAGGCAATTGTGCACGTTACAGACCACGCTGGGCGCGGCAGAGCAGGCAGAGCGCCAGCAGCAGGAGGTTGCCGAAGAGCTGGCCAAGGCCCGAAGCACCGCCCAGCTGGAATCCGCCAAGGCCAACACCCGGCGCAAAACACTGGAAGCGCTGGATGCGGCACTCACGGCCTCTGAAGCAGAGCTTGCCGCTCTGGCCGATGCCGACACCCGCCGGGTAGAGTTGGAGGCAGAAGCGGCCCGCCTTGCCCAGCGGGAAACCGCACTGAACGAGCTGGCCCGGAGCCTGACAGAGTGCCAGCACCGGAGCACAACCGCACGCACCGCGCAGGAGGCCTACCGGCAGGCGGCGGGCAGACAGACCGAGGCCCATTCTGCCCGTGACACGCTGGAACGGGCTTTTCTGGATGCGCAGGCGGGCCTGCTGGCTCAGACGCTGGAAGAGGGAGCCGCCTGCCCTGTCTGCGGCAGCACCCACCACCCGGCCAAAGCCCACCTGCCCCGCACCGCCCCCACCGAAGTGCAGGTGAACAAAGCCAAGCAGGCCGCCGCACAGACCGACAGCGCCGCACAGGAGGCCAGTGCCGCCGCGCGGGAAGCGCTGACGCGGGAGCAAGAGGGCCGCGCCCAGCTGCGGAAGGATGCCGAAGCGCTTCTGCCCGAGCGGTTCACTTCGCCCGAGGGGCCGGTGCCTCTGACCGTGAGCCTGCTCAAGACTGCGCTGGCCGAGGAAAATGATGCTCTGCACACCGCACAGGCTGACCTGAAGCAGCGCCAGACCAAAAACCATACCGACTGCCGCCGCAAAAAAGAGCTGGAAGCCCAACGCAAAGCGCAGGCAGAGCAGCGCACCGCTCTGGAAGCACAGGTGACGGCAGCCCAGCAGGCTGCTGCCGCCGCCCAGGCTGCGGTGCAGACACTGGAAGCCCGGCAGGCTGCGGAGCAGATTGCACAGCCTCAGATGATCGCGGCGCTCAAGGCAGAGCAGAACGAGCTGCTGGCCCGGCGCAAAGCCCTTGCCGCACAGGAGAAAGACCTGAACGCCCGGCTGCTGCCCAACCGGAGGGCGCTGGCCGATCACCGGAAGCTTGCCGACCAGCGGGACGCGCTGGATGCCCGCTGGCAGTGGGTAAACGCACTGGCCTCCACGGCAGGCGGCACCCTGAGCAGCAAGCAGAAGATCCGGCTGGAGGCCTACATCCAGATGAACTACCTCGACCGCATCCTTGTCCACGCCAACACCCGCCTGATGCAGATGACGGCGGGCCAGTACGAGCTGGAGCGCATCGGTGCCGAAAACCAGCGCAGCCAGTCGGGCCTTGACCTGGGAGTCATCGACCACTACAACGGCACCCGCCGCAGCGTCAAGACCCTGTCCGGCGGCGAGAGCTTCAAGGCCTCGCTGGCGCTGGCCCTGGGCCTTTCCGATGAAGTCCAGAGCACCGCAGGCGGCATCCGGCTGGACACCCTCTTCCTCGATGAGGGCTTCGGCTCGCTGGATGAGGAATCGCTGGAGCAGGCCATCCGGGTGCTCTCCGGCCTGACCGAAGGCGACCGGCTGGTGGGCATCATCTCCCATGTCGCCGCCCTGAAGGACCGCATCGACCGGCAGGTGGTCGTGCACAAGGAGCGGAGCGGAGGCAGCTGGGTGGAGATTGTGACGTAACCCCACCGACAAAGCCCATCGGCTTTGCCACCTCCCCTGGTAGGGGAGGCCTTGGCAGAGCGGTTCAGCCTGCGCACAAAGGGGAACTCACCAAACTCCATGCAACGCCAGAGGCCCCACTACTAGGGGGGCTGGCAATGCGAAGCATTGACTGAGGGGTTTCACCCCTTTCCCGCATAAACGGCCACACCTCCGCACACATTAAGTGCGGAGGTGTTTCTTATGTCCCACAAGCAAAAGCATGTCGGCCCCACATCCAGCCGGGTGAGCCCGCCGCTGGGGGCGCTGCCCAGCCAGCCGGACAGCCCGGAGGTACAGCTTCCGCCGCCGGAACCGGATCTGCCGCCGATCCAGGCGGTCCCCATGACGGACGGCACACCGGCAGCCTGTATGCAGAAAAACGCCAAGGAATTTCTGGCAGGAAATACACCCGGGGTAATGGCACAGTATGCCCCCGGGCTGTTCAGCACGGAGCAGAAGCGAAACAGCCGCCAGCCCGCACCGGATGACCCGGAGGCGGTAAAAGAACTGGTTCGTCTGCGGGAAGAGGAGCCTTATGGTTAGCTCCCTCCGTCACGCCCTGCGCGCCAGTTTCCCCGGCGGGGGAGCCTTTGACAGAACGTGCCGTTCTGTGAATATCGCTTACTGCTCCTGCAAGTAAATTTAAAATTTTCAAATTATTTTCCAATTACCTGTTGAAATCTTCGCCGCGTTCTTATATTATGATAACAAACAAAGCAAAGGCAGGTAAGGAAACATGGCAGAAATCAAATACGAAGTGGTCCAACGCATTGCAGTGCTGTCTCAGCGTCCCCGCGGCTGGGAGCGCCAGCTCAATCTCATCAGCTGGAACGACGGCGAACCCAAGTACGACATCCGTGATTGGTCCCCGGACGGCACCCGCATGGGCAAGGGCATTTCCCTGAGCGGCGAAGAGCTGGCCATCCTCAAGGGCATTCTGGAAGATCTGGAGCTGTAAGATGGACTACCGTGAGGAGTTTTTGCAGATCTGGCACCAGTATGTCTCCCGCCCGGGCAGCGAAAAGCTGCTGGACTGGCTGGACAACAAGACGGATTTCTTCTCGGCTCCGGCCTCCACCCGGTTCCATGGGGCCTGTGACGGCGGCCTGTGTATGCACAGCCTGAACGTCTACCATGCCCTCCACGACGGCTTTTTCACCGAGGGCGAGAGTGAGGAGAGCTATGCCATCTGTGCTCTGCTGCACGATCTGTGCAAGGCCAACTACTACAAAAAGGGCACCCGCAATGTAAAGAACGATGCCACCGGCCAGTGGGAAAAGGTGCCCAGCTACAGCGTGGAGGATCTGTTCCCCTATGGCCACGGCGAAAAGAGCGTGTTCCTGATCGAGCGGTTTATGAAGCTGAAGGTCGAGGAAGCGGTAGCCATCCGCTGGCACATGGGCGGCTTTGACGATGCGGCCAAGGGCGGCTGCTTCGCCATCTCGGAAGCCTACGACAAATACCCGCTTGCCGTCAAGCTCCACATTGCCGACCTGAAGGCCACCTACCTCATGGAACACCGCACCAGCGCCGTGCGGTAACATCCCCAAGACGCAAAAAAGACGATGCACAGCGTTTGTGCATCGTCTTTTTGTTACACAGTCATTAAGCTTTCCAGCTGATGTACCAGATCCACCGCCTGATGGTCGAGTGCCGTGGTGGGCTTCCAGTCCGGCTGCTCAAAGGGGCGGCGTTCTTCCTCCGGTTCCGGCGGTGCGGCCTGCGGGGCAGGCTCCTGCTCCGGTACAGCATCCGGCTGGGGCTGCTCTGCCTTGGGGGCATCCGCCGCCGGGTGGAACACGATCACCGGCAGGCCGGGCTGTTCCAGCACCTTGGGCTGCGGGGGCACGGGCGGCAGCAAACTGTTTGCCCGCGCCTGCTCACACAGAGCTTCCAGCTCGGCGTTCTCCTGCCGCAGTGCCACCATCTCCCGCTCACAGGCGTAAAGCCGGGTCTGGTAACGGCGGATCTCCGCATTGGCAGCGGCAAGACGGCGGTTCAACAGCTCCGCCTGAGCGGGCTGGCTCGGGAGCCGTCTCCCGGTTTCCGGTTCGACCTGCGCCATCTTTTCCTCCACTTCCTGCACCCTGCGCAGAGCGCGGCGGTATTCACGGGCAGCGGCGGCACAATAACGCTCCACACAGCGCAGCACACTGGTCCTGCGGCAGCTCAGCCATTCGGTGCGCAGCCAGATGTCGTTTGGTACCATCTCTGCTCCTCCCGCTCACGCGCGCAAGAGACCACGCCCCCTCCCGGGCGGTTCACACTGTAACTTACAAACTTACTTGCGCTTATTCAGGATTGCCAGCAGCTCATCGTAGTAACGGTTGTCACTACTCTCTTCCTCCACCGGCTTTGCAGCGCTGTTTGCGGCGGCAGCAGGCTGCTGCTTTGCGGCACCCGCGCCAGACACATCAGAGCTGAACACTGCGCTGGGGGTGGAAGCACCGGCACCGGCGGCGTTGTTCAGGCTGCTGCGCAGGCCATCGGCAGCCTTGTTGTCAAAGCCGGTGGCCACAACGGTAACGCGCATCTCATCGGACAGGTTCTCATCGAACGCAGTACCCCAGATGATGTTTGCATCGGGGTGAGCGCTCTGGGTGATGAGGCCGGCAGCAGTCTCGACATCCTCCAGGCCGATATCGGGGCTGGAGGTGATGTTGATGATCACGCCGTGTGCACCGGCAATGCTGGTTTCCAGCAGCGGAGAGGAGATTGCAGCCTTGGCAGCATTCTCTGCCTTACCTGCACCCTTGGCGCTGCCCACGCCCATGTGGGCGTAACCGGCATCCTTCATAATGGAGCGCACGTCGGCGAAGTCCAGGTTGATGAAGGCGGGCACATTGATCAGAGCGGAAATGGACTCAACGCCCTGACGCAGCACGTTATCGGCTGCCTGGAAGGCATTCATCAGGGTGATCTTTTCCTGGCTGATCATCTTCAGGCGCTCATTCGGGATAACGATCAGGCTGTCAACGTGCATGAGCAGGTTTGCAATGCCCTGCTCTGCCAGGCCCATCTTGCGCTTGCCCTCAAAGGAGAAGGGCTTGGTGACGATGCCCACGGTCAGGATGCCCAGATCGTGTGCCACCTCAGCCACAACAGGAGCCGCACCCGTGCCGGTGCCGCCGCCCATACCGGCAGTGATAAAGACCATCTGGGAGCCCTTCAGGGCATTTGCGATCTCGTCCTTGCTTTCCTCGGCAGCACGCTGGCCGATCTCGGGATCAGCACCCGCGCCGCGGCCCTTGGTGAGCTTGGAGCCCAGCTGCACCTTGGTGGCAGCATGGTTCTTGGCCAGCGCCTGCTGGTCGGTGTTCATTGCAATAAATTCTACGCCCTGCAGACCGTCGCTGACCATGCGGTTGACTGCGTTGCCGCCGCCGCCGCCCACACCAATGACCTTGATCGTCGTAACGTTTTCATCCATTTCTTCGTCGAGCATGAGTGCCATAACTTTTGTCCTCCATCGGATATGTTATCGTAAACCTGCGCTTTTCGCACAAGAAGAGTTCGATACTATACTTATATAACTGTATCGTATCATCTTTTTGCCCCGATTGCAAGACAAATTTGTTTTTTTGCAGAGGTTTTTTTCACCGTCCCGTTTCCCGTGGCCGATTCCCGCCGAATTTGCGCCCCCAAGCCGGCCAAAATCTCTGTAAATCCGGCATAGCCCCGGTCGATATGCGCCGGGTGGGTGATGACCGTGGTTCCCCGGGCCGCAAGCCCCGCCAGAACCAGTGCCGCCCCACCCCGCAGGTCGGGGGCCTCCACCACGGTGCCGCACAAATGGCCGCCCGGCACAATGGTCAGCACCCTGCCCGCCGTTTCGGCCTGTGCACCCAGGCGGCAAAAACCCTCGGCACAGCCGAACCGGCGCTCAAAGATCACGTCCTCGATGCTGCTCTCACTGTCGGCACAGAGCATTGCCGCCGCCAGCAGCGGGGCAGCATCGGTGGCAAGGGCCGGATAGGCTCCGGTGAACACCCGGCCTGCCCCGTGCAGCCGCCCAAAGCGGGAAATTCGCACCGTATCCCCTGCCGGTTCCACCCGGCACCCCATTTGTCCCAGAATTTCCAGCACCGGCGCATAGAGCGCAGGGGCGCAGCCGGTCAATTCCACCCGGCCACCCGCCGCCGCACAGCCGCAGGCCAGTGTGGAAGCAAAAATACGGTCGGGCAGGGGCGAAAAACAGCACCCGGAAAGGCCCCGCCGCCCTTCGATGCGGATCGTGGAGCTGCCTGCCCCCTCGATGCAGCCGCCGCACCGGTTCAGAAAAGCGGCAAGGTCGGCGATCTCCGGTTCCCGGGCCGCTCCCCGCAGGATGGTCCTGCCTCTGGCACAGGCAGCGGCCAGCAGAAGTGTCTCGGTGGCTCCCACGCTGGGGAAACGCAGGGTGATCTCGGCCCCGTGCAGGCCTGAGGGAGCCGTCAGCACCAGCCGTCCTTCCCCTGCTTCCAGCTCCACCGCCCCCATTTTCGCCAGCCCTGCCAGATGCAGGTCGATGGGCCGGGCCCCGATGCGGCACCCGCCGGGCAGGCTGGTCTCGGCGCGGCCCAGCCTTGCCAGCAGGGGCGCGCAGAACAGAATGGAGGCCCGCATTTGTCCCGCTGTTTGCCCTAGCAGGGTGCTGTTGGCAGGCGGACCGGAGAGTACTGCATCACTGCCCTCCCACCGGGCGGCACAGCCCACGCCCCGCAAAAGCGCCATGCAGTGTTCCACGTCCGCAAGGCGGGGCACAGCCTGGAGCCGCACCTCTCCCGTGCAGAGCAGCGATGCCGCAAAAAGCGGCAGAACGCTGTTTTTCGCTGCCGGAATTTTTACGTTCCCGTTCAGCGGGCGGCCCCCTGTCACCACGATCCGTTCCTCCATGTCCGTGCCCCCATTCCGCAAAAGATACCCCACCGTATGCAAAACAGTGCCGGAGTGTGAGGCGGACAAGTTTGTTTGGCAATTTCTAAACCTCTCCGTCACGCTTCGTGTGACAGCTTCCCTAATAGGGGAGCCCTTGGCATTCCGTTACGTCTTCTTTTCGTCAGGTCTCCCCTCTCGAGACCGAGAGCACGATCCCCATTTCGCCCAGCAGCATCATCAAGCTCGTTCCTCCGGAGGAGAAAAAGGGCAGGCTGATGCCGGTGTTGGGGATGGTATTGGTGACCACGGCCACATTGAGGACAGCCTGCAGGGCCACCTGCACGGTAAAGCCCACCACCAGCAGCGCCCCAAAACGGTCGGGAGCATGGGCGGCAATGGTAATGCCCCGCCAGAGCAGCAGCACGAACAGCAGCACCACGGCGCAGGCCCCCACAAAGCCCAGTTCCTCGCAGACGATGGAGAAGATGAAGTCGTTCTGGGGTTCGGGCACAAACAGATGCTTCTGGCGGCTGTTCCCCAGCCCCAGCCCGGTGGCCCCACCTGAACCGATGGCGTACAGGCTCTGGATGGTCTGGTGGCCATCCCCCAGCGGGTCGGCAAAGGGGTCCTGCCAGGAGCGCAGGCGGTCGGCAGCGTAGGGCACAAGGTCCGGCATAACGACCACCGCCGCCCCGATGGCGGCCGCCCCGCCCACGCCCGCCAGCACGAACCACCGCAGACCTGTGCCCCCCACGAACATCAGCACTGCCCCGATGCCCAGGATCAGCAAAGTGCCCGAAAGATGGGGTTCCAGCAGCATCAGCGCCGCCACCACCCCCAGCACCAGCACAAAGGGCAGCACCCCCACCGCAAAGCTGCGCATCCTGTCATGGTTCAGCGAGATGATGTGCGAAAACACCAGCACCACCGCAAATTTTGCGATCTCGCTTGGCTGCAGGGTACCCACCCCCGGCAGCACCAGCCACCGTTTGCAGCCGTTGTATTCCGGCATAAAAAGCACCACCACAAGCAGCACCAGCGAGACCCCCAGCAGCGGCCAGGCCAATTTGTGGAAAATGTGATAGTCCACCCGGCTGGCCAGCCACAGCCCCGCAATGCCCATGGCGGCGTAGAGCAGCTGGGGGCGCAGGTAGGCAAAGGCATCGCCCCGCCGGTAAAGGGCCACCGCCCCCGACGCACTGCCCAGCATCACCAGCCCGAACCCCACCAGCGTGAGTACCAGCACCAGAAACGGCAGATCCATGGCCGGCAGCGGCTGCAGCGGTGCCTTGTGCCGCCCGCCTGCCAAGGCAGTCAGTTTCATGTCGTCACCCCCAGTTTTACTATTGTACGCCATGCTGCTGTTGGCTATACGGATATTATCGTGACGTTGTGCATATCTTGTACACTAGCTCACCCTCTCAGGCGCTTTGCGCCAGCTCCCCCAAAGGGGGAGCCTTTGGCAA
>OHQQ01001256.1_pt1 | contig 12068 bp, 16 predicted proteins | sample 1578211 | NCBI WGS metagenome assembly OHQQ01 (sample SAMEA3879539, study PRJEB24766) | human gut metagenome | biome: human-associated habitat; feature: feces | place: USA | collected 1985/1987
CGCGCTAGATTTAGGTTCTAGTGGGAGACCGTGCAGGTTCAAGTCCTGTTGCCCGCACGAAAAGAGACTATCCTTACTGTTAGTCTCTTTCTTTAACTACGATTACAAATGAATAAGAGGTAAAGGAGATTTTACTATGAGAAAAGACATGACGATCGGAAATCCAATGAAGATCATTCTTCTTTTTTCCCTTCCGGTTCTGCTTGGAAATCTGTTCCAGCAGTTCTACAACATGGTAGACACCGTGATCGTAGGCCAGTATCTTGGGGAGGATGCACTGGCCGCCGTTGGTTCTACGGGCTGCTTGATGTTTCTGGTTCTCGGTTTCGCCAACGGAATTGCTCAGGGATTCGGTGTCATGGTATCCCATGCATTCGGTGCCAAAGACATGAAACTTCTCCGTCATTGCGTAGCACTTTCACTGCTTTTAACGGTTGTAATTTCCATGATTCTGACCGTTCCTACGGTTGCGTTTTCCCGCCAGCTGCTTCTGTGGCTGAATACTCCGGAAAATATCCTCACACTGGCAAACCGGTACATCCGGGTCATCTTTGCCGGTATCTTTGCTACCATGGCATATAACGTAGCATCCGGTATTTTACGTGGGATCGGTGACAGCCGGACACCACTTTATTTTTTGATCCTGTCCAGCGGTCTCAATATTTTTCTGGACATCTTCCTTATTGTTGTGGTAAAACTCGGCACTGCCGGTGCCGCTTATGCCACCGTTATCTCGCAGGCGGTTTCCGCAGTTTTATGTTTCATTGTCATGTTCCGCAAATATGACATCCTGCGGACCACACGCGAAGATTATTACTGTGATTTTCATGAGATCCGCCGGATGCTGTCTGTGGGAATTCCGATGGCTTTAAACTATTCCATCACAGCAATCGGAACCATGATCCTGCAAAGTGCCGTCAACGTGTTTGGTTCCAGCGTGGTAGCTGCTTTTACTGCTGCTTCCAAAGTCAGCAACATCGCCACCCAGACCATGCCGACACTCGGTACAGCCATGGCCACCTACTGCGGACAGAATCTCGGTGCTGGAAAACATGACCGCATTTTCCGCGGTATGAAAGATGCATTTTATTTATGTTTCTTTGCAGCCGGAGCCGCCGCACTGCTCTGCTGCCTTGCCGGACCTACGATGGTCGGATGGTTCATCCACAACCCATCTGAACAGACACTGCACGCAGCAATGCAGTATCTGCACATTGCAAGTATTTTTATGCTGCCTCTGGCATGGATCTTTGTATACCGTAATGGTCTGCAGGGCTTAGACCGTGGTCTGGTTCCCATGCTCAGCGGTGTACTTGAACTGTTCAGCCGTTATGCGGTTATCCTGATCGCCACAAAGCCTTTTGGATACGTGGGTGTATGCAGTGCTGATGCTGCTGCCTGGCTGACAACCGGTATTTTACTGATTGTTACTTATATGATTTGGAAACATCGTGTCAAAAAACAGCTAAACGCAGAAAATGCCACCATGAACTGCATCAAATAACTATTCTTCCATATCGGAAAAAGGGAGCGTCACCGCTCCCTTTTTATTTTATCTCATAAGTTGTTCCGATCAAAAGGTATGATTGATGATACCTTTTGGATTCTTTTATCATCTGATTTATCCACAATAACCGTTATCTGCGGAGTCCATTTCGCTGCAGTACATCACTACACGGTTTCTCCCCATATTCTTCGCCCTGTATAATGCAGTATCTGCATGTTTAATTGTCTCCTGATAATTTTCTTCCCTGCACTCTGCCACTCCCACCGAAATCGTAACCGTTCCGGTTTCCAGTTGTAACTGTTCCACAGCCTCGCGGATTTCCTGCGCATGTTCCTCAAATCTCCGCTCATTCTGTTTCATGATGACGATAAACTCTTCCCCTCCCCAGCGGACCAGAATCTCGTCCTCGCATAATCTGGACCTCACAGCTTCCGATACCGCAACTAATGCTTCATCTCCAGCCGAATGTCCATACATATCATTAATACGCTTAAACTTGTCCAGATCATACATTGCGATCGCCATATACTCACCCTTTGCGCAGATAAACGTGTGATTTTCCCCAACTAATGACTCAAACACATTACGGTTATACGCTCCCGTCAGTGCATCATGCCGAAGGTGATCTTCCAGTTTTAATTTCAAGGCAACCTGATCCCGGTATGTTTTTTCCATTGCCACATCAAATACACAAATTCCGATATACAACGGGATTCCCAGAAGAAACATCATCACGTAATCCGGATAGTGTAAAAAAGTATTTGCAATCGCAATATCCACAAACAACAGCCCATGTCCTATAACCTCATATGGAAGCGGTGCTGCAATGCCAAATGCCATAAAAATAAACAGGATGATAAAAAATCCTACACACGCAAAACTCAGATCATCCAGATAGGTACATGCCCAGATCGTACACCACATTACGCCGTGCCCAATCGCATAACTCATCGGTACCATAATCCGATAATCTTTCGTATACTTATTCAAAATTAAGTAAATGAGAAATGGAATGATAATTGCAGATCGTGAGATCAGCGTTTCAGTGGAAAATCCACCCAGCAGATAGCAATCCGAGAAAAAATATCCGATTGATGGAATGCTGATTCCGAACACAGCCCACAAATTCATAGTTCTATAATACTCATACTTTTCCTGATAAAAATTTTGTTTATCCATAGGTATACCCTCTTTTTATCCACTTTGTATACTTCTTAGCATAAAAAAAGACCTATAGCAAACTACTATAGATCTTCCAGTGAGACACGGGGGATTCGAACCCCCGACAACTTGATTAAAAGTTATCTTTGTCTTTTTCACCATAATAAAAGAATCTTTTGTGTTATATGTTATTGTTTTCGATTTTAAGTTCAAAAATTTCTACTAATCTATGTTATTTCAATTTAGATATCTTTTACCCTACGTTTTTTGAATTTGATGATTCTTTTTCTTGTTCGGCTTTTGCCGCTCCGGCATTTGCCAGTAGTAAAATGCTGTCCTGTTCTCCCGGGCTGCATTGTCGAAAGTGTTCCAGGAGCTCTTGTTCCTGATCGGATAGGATTGGTGGCGCTTCTGGATTAAGATCTAATAGGTAGTCACTGGATATCTCTAAGTATTTGCATACTTTTATTAATATTTCGCTTCCAGGTAAAAAACCTTTTTTCCATTTTGTTGTTTGTGATTGGGCTATTCCGGTGCCTTTTGCTAGTTTGTTTAGTGTTAGATTTTTCTTTTTTAAAATCTTGTCTAGGTTTTCGTAAAACATTTCTCTCCTTTTTAGCAAAATTTTGATAATTTTCTTGACAATGTATCTCGATTTTGTTATTATACTATTAGAGGTTAACAAAATTGAGATACATTTTATTTTTACCTCTAGTATATCATAACTAAAAAATTTTTACATTAGGTTTTTTCATGGAGGTGCTGCTATGAAAATTAAAATGGAAATATTAAAAAGTGTCTTTGATGATCATTTACGAGATTTTGAATTAGCGGATGCTATTTATATGGCTGCTGAACGTGAATTCATTGACTTTGATCTTGATCATGGAACTTCGGAAGAAATGAAAGCCGTTAGAGAGAAACTTCATTCTGCTTGTGCTGATCGTGAGTTTTATGCTGTAGTTCTTTGTAAATATTTATTAAGTTGTAAGGATCTTATATGTTTTGAAGCTGATCCAGTTGATGCTCTGGAAGACTCTCCGGCAGCTGATCCAGTTGATGCTCTGGAAGACTCTCCGGCAGCTGATCCAGTTGATGTTTCGGAAGACTCTCCGGCAGCTGATCCAGTTGATGCTCCGGAAGACTCTCCGGTGGCTGATCTAGTTGATGCTCCGGAAGATATTTTCCCGGTGATGTCCGCAAAATGTAAACTTTGCCCGTCCTGCGTAGACGGTCGGTGTTTCTTTGTTCCGGACATTTACGACAGTGTGTTTCCTTGCCAATCCCCTGCTTGGGATTCCTTTTTTCGGGGCGGCTCTCGTAGCCCGGCGCCCTGATCGCGCGCGTGCTTCTCCGCGATTTTGGTTGTATCTTTTCAAACCAATCTATACCGATTGATTGCCGAAGGGGGACAACCAAAGGTACATGTCCGCAATCATCGTCGTCGCGGTGTATAAGTGTAAAAGCGGCTGTTTTTGAGCCTTGTGTATATCCTTGTGGGTAAGCTTGTTTGCACTCTGGGGGTAACGCACCGCTCAGCACACCAGCAAGTTCACCTGCCCGGGGGACTTGCTGGGGTGCGTTATCCCCAGAGTGTAAACAGCTTATCCATAGGATATACATAGGCGGTTAGCCGCTTTTGCACTTATGCACGGCGATATGGAAGGAGTAGCGCATGGCACTGTGTTGGAGTTTTGAGAAAATCTGCCCCAATCGGTATAGATTGGTGATTATAGATAAAGTTTTAGGGTGTGGCCATAGCACGCGCGCGCTCTGGGCGCCGGGCTACGAGAGCCGCCGGCTCCGGGATATCATCCAGGCATCCTGGTATTTAAACAGTAACGGTAAGTTACGCGTAGATCTCACCGACCATATGGTGACGATTCTGGATCAGATCAAAAGTGATGCGCTCGCGCATGGCTTTGATATATAACTTTCATCAGGAAGGAGGTTCATGACGCTGACTAAAAAAAGCATAGCGAAATCAGTCCGCTTGACACAAGAGGTCTTTGATTATATCGACAGCGCGCCGGGAAACGGATTTAATGAAAAATTTGAGAATATCATCCTCGAGGCGAAACGCGGAGAATCAGACCGGAAGAAAGAACTTGCGCGACTGGATAAGCAGATCGAAAAGCAGCAGCGCAAAGAATCGTTGTTGTTCGAGAAGTACAACTACTTAGAATCAAGTTTCCGTGACTTTGTACATATTCATCATCAGATCGAGAATCTGAGACAGGACATTGACAAAGCTGCAGAAAAGGACAAGCAATTTAAAGGAGATTGAAAATGAACAAATTCAGAATTTTTTTATTTTACTCAGGATTAGTTGATATTAAGGCGCGTGAAGGTCATGACGCGGTGGAAGGTGTTTCCATGGAGTTTCTTTTCTATGGGGAACATGGAGAACAGGTTGAACCTGTGGTATCTGCGGACGGTGTTTCCGGTACCAGACGCGGTAAGTCTTTCCTTAAGGCTGACAAGGTGCATAAGGTGTCTTATGTGCCGGGGATTTATGACGGAACTTTTGAAATGACGGTTGGATCTGACGGAAAGCCGGTGCTTAAACTGACGGACGTTGATTTTGTCGCCCCGGCTCTTATATCCATGAAGGATTCCCCGGATGCAGGAAACACGAAAGGTGGTAAGTAATGTTAATGCTCTCCCGCGGTGTCGGGATAGATTTTGAGAATAATCTTGCGGTTGTTGATTCGACAGAAGCCGCTGTTCCGGAAGATCATCCGGAAACTGCTCCGGAGCCTGTGCAGGAATCTACACAGGCATACATCCAGCCGGACGATGACCAGCCGCAGGATGTCACATATAGTTTTGCGGTGCTGTTTGCTTTGGGAATAATCGTGGGACTTCTGTTCTTTTCGGTTTTCTCGCGGAGGTGGAAGTGATGTTTACAAGTGATTTGTTTGGCAGTTACATATCAACGCTTCTGATCGGGATGGCATCTGGTTTTACACTGGGCTTTATTGCATGGGCTATTGGCTATGCAATTTATGCTTTTATAAAATTTTTTAAGATGGCTTAACCATCTGGGAAAGGAGGAAATGACTATGAAATTAGCAGGTATTTTAGCCGCTGCACCAACTATGGATCTTTCTGGCATCCAGACAGCAATGACGAGTGCTTTTAAGCAGGTGCAGGCAGGTGCATCTGATATGATTACCGCTGCAGTCCCTTTTGCGTTGGTTATCATTGGAACTGTTCTGGCTGTTACGGTCGGAATTAAAGTCTTTAAGAAGTTGACCGCTCAGGCTTAGCCTTTCGGTCTCGGTGTTTTTTGGTTTGCAAATTAAAATAGTATCACTCATGAGAGGGTAAGGGTTCGAGCCCTTGCCCTTTTTTGTATCTCATTGTTTTAACGCTGCGGCGCTGATCCGGATGATCTGCAGAAAGACTTGAGATACATGGAAAGGGAATATCCATGACTAGATTCAGAAAAAGGAAAAAAATTGATTTTCGTAAGTTCATAAACCGCTTCCAGCGTGTCCGGAAGTTCTGCCGCATGCATACCCTTCCTGTACTGGTTGCGGTTGGTATTATGGTATCTGTTATTTTTGCCAGCTACCAGAACGCTTATGCTACCGGGCTTGAGGAATATTTTTACTATACATATTTTGATCTTATGAGCGGACTTTTTGCTGAAACCGGAGCGCATTTTGGTTTGAAAGATGATTATTACACAAAGTCTGACCGTGTATCTGGTAAACAGGTATGGGATAACTTCTGTACATGGGTGGAAAATAAAGCAAAGGTTGCCGCGCTTCCGGTCGAGGTAGTCAACAAAGCCGTTTTTGACGAGTTGAAGAACTTACCTAACACGGTTACAAGTGCCGGGGCGAAAATGTCGGAAAAGCTGTCGGAGTTGTTGGCTAAGGTTTTGCCGGAGTTTGAAACTGATAATTCAATTTCTGAAAGTTTGGGTGTACAGATTGCTTCTTATGAACAACAACGGTCTTTGATTGCATCTGTTTGCGGAACTTCTGTTGATGATTTACCGCGTTATACTTTTCCGGTCGGAAATTATTTGCAAATTGTTTCTAATTCTAGTGGTGATATTTTAATATTTGATAGCGCTGATCCTCTAATTTGTCTGAATGATGGTTATTATACTGCTACTGCTGGGGGGTGTGGGTGTCCTTCGGGTATAATGTTTTCTGCTGGTTCTTATACGGCTGGTTATCGTATTTACCCATTGAAATCTTATTCTTTTATTGTGAAAAATGGTCTTTTGGTTTCTGCTGATGGTACTACGATAAGTGATTATGCGAAAGTTAAAACTGTAGACGATAACACGGTATATGTTCCGGGTGTCGGCTATAAGACCAACTGGGATATATGGAAAGATATAGTGAATGACAAAGTAACAACAGACGCGGAAGAGGATGCGTGGAATACTCGTTATAACTTAGATAACGATAATAAGGACGATAAGGATAAAAAGAAGAAAGACAACGAAAAAGACAAACTTCCGGTTGCTATTCCTATTATTCCATTTAAAAAGCCGGATTCTACGGAGAAAGATACTGAGAAAGACACTGAAAAAGGTACCGAATCTGATGTTCCGGGGAAAGATCCTGATCCATCTAAAAATCCAATGATTAACCCTGACACCGGGCATTATATTGATCCAGATACCGGATATGATATTGATCCCGATACTGGTAAGCTGATTGATCCGGACACTGGAGAACTTATTGACCCTAATATTCCATCTACTGCAGATAAAGCCGGAAACTGGAAGCGTCTTTTTCCGTTCTGCATTCCTTGGGACATGATGGAGCTGATTAAGTCTATGAAAGCAGATAAAAAAGCTCCTGTGTTTGAGTTTAAGTATACTTTTAAAGCTGTCAATTATACCTGGGTGGTTAAGGTGGATATGGCTGATTACTGGAAATATATTAAGATTTTCCGTTGGGGGTTGACTATCTTTTTTATCATTGGGCTGTTTTTTTTAACGGTTAAATTTACTACATTTGTACAACGCATGGGTGGTTAGGGGGTGTTTTTATGTCTGTATCTATGCTTAGACCTTTTTTTATATCTGTAGCAGGTGTTGTTGTGATCGTTCTAGTTGGTTTTCTTTGCGGCATCCTTCCGGAGAGTCCTTTCCTTGCTTTCATTCAGGCGGAGGAAGTCAGTGACTATCTGGCAGCTATTAATTATTTCGTGCCTGTTGACGCTTTCGTGACAATTGGCAGCGCATGGCTTCTTGCTGTGGTTCCTTGGGTAGTGTCGCAGTTTGCTATTTCCGGTGTGAAGATTCTTGGTGAATGGATTCCATTCACTTAAATAGATTGTATCTCAATTTCTTTTCCTGGCTTTATTGCTGCAGAAAGATTTGAGATACAGAAAGGGGAAAACATGATTTCTTTATATAGTGGGACTCCGGGTGCTGGAAAGTCCCTGCACCTTGCGTCCCGCCTTTTAAATTGGATGAAATATAAAAATGCGCCGATTATCGGAAATTTTCAAACGGATTTTAGTTGTATCCAGAACCCGAAAGGTCATTATCTTTATATTGATAATTCCGATCTGACGGTTGAGCGTCTTATAAATTTTTCTAAGAATTATTCCGAGTATGTCGGGCGGCGCGTTAAGGAAGGGGAAATCCTGCTGGTTATAGATGAATGCCAGATTATGTTTAATGCCCGGGACTGGGGACAGAAAAACCGCGCTGCCTGGTGTGCATTTTTCACCCAGCACCGGAAATTGGGTTATGAAGTTATCCTTGTCGCGCAGTTTGACCGGATGCTTGACCGTCAGATCCGCTCCCTGATCGAATATGAATGGATTCACAGGAAGGTTTCTAATTTCGGTATAGCTGGGAAGATCTTTTCCCTGCTCTTTGGTGGGAAGCTCTTCGTTGCTGTGAAAGTTTGGTATCCCATGAAACAGAAAGTCGGATCAGAATTTTTTATGTTCAAGAAACGTTACAGTGGAATCTATGACACTTATGCTCTTTTTTCCGCACCAGATCAGAAACAGTTGTCTTGATTTATTTTGTGTATCTCATTCTTCCGGACGTTTCCGGCGCCTGGAAAAAGTTTTGAGATACAAGCGGAGTCTGTCGCGCCCCGGGTAAGCTGTGACGCGGGGGATCGAGGGGGACCCGCGGCGCGGCTTGCCCGGGGTGTGACCACGGGGCTGTAATACGTGGTCTGAAAATACACAACTAATTCCTGCTAAACTCTGATGAATACTGACTTTGAACCCATTTATGCAATTTCGTAGAATTGCAATTCTACGAAAAAATATTTTTACATGGAGGTGGTTATTTTGATTGACAAGTTGTATATTAAAAAATCTTTTATATACAATGAGTTTGATGAGGTTGAAAATACATACTGGTTTGATTTTAAGCAAAAAAAGTTTCTTCACAATATTGATACATTTTATTATTCCGTCAAGTTCAAAAATGATTTTACAAATGATTCTAAGGACTTGAGTGTGAAACGCTTCCGCAGGAAGTTTGATGCGATTGGTCAGGAATGGGAAAAACTGAATGACTATTCGTCTGGTGTGTCCTTTTTCTTTGATGGTCTGCCTGGTGCTTTGAACTACAAACCTTTTAGTTACGCCGGATGGTACAACATTTGTTTGGAATGTCCGGAGTTATTTGATATCTTTTTCGCTCCAAAAGTTCCGCACTCTTCTGATAATGGTGATTCAGTAACCTGTGAATGTGTGGTGCAGATTCGTAGTTATATGCTTTGGATGTATGGGGTTCATATAGCTTATGAACGTTCTTATGAGTATGTAAAATCGATTGCAGATTATTTTGGACTTGAAATTGATTTTGTCCAGGAGAACCGTGTGGACTATTGTTGGCACTCTAACTATTTAAAAAACCCGGAAAAGTTTTTCAGTCCGGAAAACTTCTATAAAATGCGTGTGGATCGTTTTAAAGATGCATTATTACATACTTCCAAAAAGGGATCAGAAGATTTTGAGATTGATTATCTTGCTATCGGAAAGCGATCTGATAAAATTTTTATTCGAATTTATTTGAAATCAAAGGAAGTAGTTGAAAAAGGTTATAAACCATGGTTTTTTAAAGTTTGGTTGTTCAATGGACTTATTAACAGATATGATATGTATTGTTATGAGTATGCATTTTTAAAACACAGTTGGAAAGCTTTAGATTATGGTCGATTGCAGTATTATGCAGAATTTGGACGTCAAAAACATTATGTTGAGAAATGCCGCAGGATTTTAACAAAAAAAGAAGATATTTCGCCGGATTCACTTCATAAGCTCGCTGATCTGCTTACTCCGCCTGTTAATTTGATTATGAATGTGGAGTTCCAGACAATGAGGAAACATACAAAAACATATGAACTTTTACCTTTCTTTGATAATTCGTCTAAGGGAGAGGGAAAACGTGTTTATGATTATTTTGACAATTGGAAACTCATTTGTGATTATCTTACAAGTAAAGTTTTACGGTTAGTTGAACCCCATGAACCCGGAAAAAATGATTCAAATAAATCTCGCCGTGATTTGTGTCCTTTCTGGAAAGCACTCCGCAGCTGTAAACTTACGGATGCATTTATACCGGATGATCAGAAATCACTTGTTAGAACGTATACAAGAAAACTGAATAGTGAAGTTGTGAAAGCTCGCGCTGTTAAATCTGCTATAACATATGGTATTTATACCCGTGGTATTAATAGTGATGATCCTTTGAGGGATTGTATTGAGGCGCTTTGTATGCTAAACGATAATGATGTTGAAGATGCAATTCGTTTTAAAACAAAGAAAATCCGCCAATTCAATTCGGATGAATTAGCGGACACAATGAAAAATGCTGTTAAGCGTTCCAGTAACCTTATGATTATTGATAAAGATACCGGAGATATAATTTTCAACTCTTAGCTTTGTTATAACATGAAAAAGCCGAAAAGTAAAGGCGTATGTTGCAAAGTGATGGTATATCTCCAAATAAGGAGGGTTTTTATGAATGTACAGATAGCTTACAATTTATTTTTAGTGGATCATGAAGCATATTGCTCTGAACAGTCTATTGTATATTATCGATTTAATGTGCAGAAATTTGTTGATTTTCTGTCTGATCAGATTGGATCAGCGCCCGATCTGATCGAGTGTGATGTAATTTCCCGGGAGTTGGTGCTTGCATATCTCTCCCAGCTCCGGGGAACCGGTTGTAAAAATACTTCTATCAATACTTATTTCAGAGCCGCAAAGGTGTTTTTAAACTATTGCATTGATGAAGGGTACTGTTCTGCTGATGTTTTGCGGAAAGTAAAATTTCTGAAAAAAGACAATGCTCCGGTGCTTCCTCTTACGCAATGGGAAGTTGATGAAATTGACGGTTGTTATAATAATAAAACAGAATCCGGACTTCGTAACCTTTGCATTATCCATTTGATGCTGGATGCTGGTTTCCGTCTCGGTGATGTTGTGTCTCTTACATTTAAGGGAATCAATTTCAAACTCAATTACCTGACAATTAAAGGTAAAGGGGATAAGTTCCGGACAGTGTTTCTTTGTCCTAAATTAAAACGGATGCTTTACCATTATTTGATCAAATACCGGGTTTACACTCCGGAAGATGATTTTCCGGTGTTTGCTCAGGTTGGAACAACTGAACCAATAACAGAAACGTCTGTGAAAATGGTTTTTGCCAGATTAAAAAAGCGATCCGGTATAGATCGGTTGCATCCGCATCTGCTTCGGCACACATTTGCAACGTCTTTTATTATTGGTGGCGGCAATTTGGAATTTTTGCGCATGATGTTGGGACATAGTGATTATGCAACAACTAAAATGTATTTACATCTCGCCCAACAAGCTAAGATGTTGCACAGCGATATATACAGATTAGATCCAGTATTTTTTCAGGCTGGGTATTAAGGAGGAATTATGGATATAAAAGAATTTACTATAACATTGGATGAATATGTAGTCGTTGATCCTGTGGATGGTTTTTGCTACTTCTGGTCAAAGTCAGAATTTGAAGCAAATCTTTTTTATAAGGTCAATTGTTCGCTTCGCGCTTCTTTGATTCATGTGTAATGTATCTCAATATTAAATGGCTGCGGCGCTGATCAGGAAAACCGGCTTTGATTTGTGAGATACATTTTGAAATGTATTACAATTTCTTTTCCTGGCTCCGGTTGCTGCAGAAAAATTGAGATACAACGAAAAAGGACTTCCATCTCTGGAAGTCCTTACTTTTTATTTATATTAAAACATATAATAAAAAGTTCTTAGTGAGACACGGGGGATTCGAACCCCCGACAACTTGATTAAAAGTCAAGTGCTCTACCAACTGAGCTAGTATCCCATAATTTAATTTTTAAGCAAGCTGGGCTAGTTGGATTCGAACCAACGAATGCAGGAATCAAAATCCTGTGCCTTACCG
>OHQQ01001257.1_pt1 | contig 12067 bp, 11 predicted proteins | sample 1578211 | NCBI WGS metagenome assembly OHQQ01 (sample SAMEA3879539, study PRJEB24766) | human gut metagenome | biome: human-associated habitat; feature: feces | place: USA | collected 1985/1987
ATGTAGGTGTATGGCTTTCCCTCTGCCGTTTCGCTGTTGTATTCCCGGAGTGAGCAGACCTTGTAATGCTCCAGCACTTCGGGAGTGATGCCGTACTGCCGCCAGTATTCCATTTCTGCGGTGGAAAATTTCTGTTCCCTGAACTGGTAAGGCTTGACAGGCTTTTCGGGCGGTTCAACAGGTGTGTTTGCCGCAAGACGTTTGTCGGTAGTCTGGGATATAGGAACGGGTGTCCCGGAAGATAAACCCAGTCCCAAGTCCCGGTCGATGGTTTCCAGTATCTCAATGAAGTCCAAAGCCCGGTTACAGTCCAGCCCTTTCAGTTGCCCCACGAGGAAAAAACAGTCGCCGCTGTAATTGTCGTTACCGAAGTCTTTCATCTTGTACATACCGCTATGGCGGTCGAAGTAGATGTTGCAGGATGCTTTTCTATCTTCGTATAAGGGATTAAGGAAATGCCTGCCTATTCGCCATTCACCCGGTAAATAATGCTTGAAAACGGATAAGCCGTTATTTGTTAGGCTTAGTATTTCTTCTTTCTTTAACATATTGATGATGGTTGGTTATCAGGTCATTTATATATTCCTTGTCCCGTTTGATCAGGCGTTCTTCCAGCAGACGTTTTATTTCCTTGATTTTGTAGAAATAATGCCCTTTTATATCGGAATAGGAAACCAGTCCTGCTGCTCGCAGGCGTTGCAGTGTACGGTCGCTGATTTTCAGGAATGTGCATACTTCGTAACTGTCCACCCAAATTTCATCTTCATCGGGTTTGCCTGAATCCAAATGGTTGAAGATATAATCTGCTATGGCGGTAATCTTGTTGTCAAGCTCCTTGAAGGCTTTTGACTCGAATGTTATTATTTCCATATCGCTAACTAATTGATTTGCCGCAAAGTTCGATATATGGAAAAGATAAAAAGTCATGGTTCATACCGTCATGGTAGAAATTTTTTCAGGCTGTTTTCAGGTGTTTTCGGATAGTTTAATTAGGTGTTGAGAATTAAAACGGTCTTTTTTAGATTGTTTCAGTAAAAATAAAAAATACCGTGTCGGTATGAACACGGTATTTTACTTTGTTGATTATAAGGTGTTTATTTTGAATCATCTTCATTCATTCTCTTTGTCAGATTATCAATCAGCCTATTCAAATAAGAAGTCCTGTCTTTTCGTTCTTTCATGGCGATATACGCATCATAATAACCACCTAAATCTATATTGAACATGGAACTAAGATAATTCATAAGCTCCTTGATTTCAATGTTTCCATGATTGATGTCGCCGGAAGAAGCTAATGCATAGCCAAGCTCTATTAGTGCAGATTTCTTTCCCGTGAATCGAACAGGTGTTTTTGAATTGATACCTTGTCGCTGTTTCTCTATATAGCTTTCACTTTCAAGTTTTTGTAGTTTCTTATTGAGATAAATACGCAGCATCTCATTGGCTAGTATTTTTGCGACTTTATAGTCATAGCCTGTCGAAAAATTAGGGTCTTTATCAAATTGCGCACTATCGGTACATAAACGAATGTCTGTTCTACCACGTAAAAAATAGTGTTCATCATGGATTGTTGAATGGGAACGGTAATATTGGTAGAAATCTAAATTTCGATTGAAAAAATAAGTCAGACTATCCAGTTCTTTATTGATATAGAGCCTTATTACTTCATTACTTCCTGTCGGGCATTGCGTTTCTATACGATATATTTTATAGAAATACAGTAATCTACCTAATAATTCTGGTTTTTGATTTTTGAAAAAGAATATTTCTTCCTCTTTTGAGGAAAACACATAGGTTTGTAGTTGGTTTCTCAAATCAGTTAGAACACTTTGTAACCGAAATACCATTGAAAGAGAAGTTTCGATAATATCGAAGTCGTAGAGATCGATTTTATCAATCTCTACATTAACTTGTGCCAATATTTTATCAAACACTTCTTTCATATATATTTATATCATGATTGCTTGCTCCATTTTATAATAGCTCGTTTGAATAAATAAGCAATAATAATCCTATGAAATAACCATATTGCTGCAAAATAAATTCTACCTAAAATATTTTCATATTTAACAAATGTACTGATGCTTATCATTTGTTTATTATAACTGAAATCGGAACAAAATAATGAAACATGAAATGTCAAATGCTTGTCATTTGTACCTATAATTATTTCATTATTATTTTGTTCTACAATTATATCCTCAAATGATTTATTTGTTTTTAATCCAAATGGCTTCACTATTATATCACGTAACTTTAATAACCATAATATCCATTGAGGGTATTGGCGAAATATCAAGTTAAATAAATCTTTAACGGACATATACGGTTTATCCACCATTGTTTGACTAAAGCAATCTTTATAATCTACAGGTAGATACTTCCTAATCAAGCGATTTTCTTGTATCATTATATGAATATTATTAGACATTTGTTTCAAATCTTTTAATTAACATATTTTGAAGTTCATTGAAATCACTGATAGGGATTTCAGAACATATATGTTGTAAACCTATTAGTAAACCGTATTGTATTATAGCTCTTTTATGTGCATAATCAGCCTCATATCCACAATTTTGAAACAACTTAGCCAAATAGTCTAATCTTAATTTATCTACTTGCTTTACATGTTGTTGCACGATATTATTTGTATAGCTCCATCCTCTAATTCTTCCCTCACATTTATATTTAGAGGATGCTGACATGTGCGATAAAGTATATAACTTCTCTTTTACTGTATCTAATTTCTCGACATCCTCTATAAAATTAAGTGTATTCTCTTTTACCCAAAAAGCCATAAGAGCATCTATATATCCGTCAATATTTTTGAAATGATGATAAAATGCTCCTTTTGTGATTTCTAATAGATTACATAAGTTATCTATTGTAATTTTAGAAACTCCTTCATTTTCTATGATTTGAAGCCCCATAATGAACCATTGTTTTTTCTCTACTTTTTTCATATTTTCTTTTTAGTACCATACTGTATGGTATGCAAATATATCAAGTAAATGCTAAAGAAGCAAATAACAATACAATAAAAATAATTAGTAGGTTATACTTTCTTTAAGTAAAGTTGTTTTAGGAGAAATTTTAGTGCAAGGTGCAAGCTATATATAGATATATACTTGCACCTTGCACTAACCATAGAAGATTTATTTTCAACGATTTGCACAGTTCAAAATAAAGTCGTATCTTTGAACCGAAGTTTTAGGCAGACAACGAAAAGCCAAGAACAGACAAAATTCAGTCTTTTTTGCAACCTAAGTTGTACCCCCTAAGGCATTGACATATTGATAATGAATTGAATTTCAAGGATATAGGGGAATAGGTTCATAATCCTCTCTCTCCGCTGAAAAGAGTGTAAATCAAGCATTTGCGAGATTTATTCCCTTTTTTATTATCTACTAAAGTAGTGAAGCCAATATAACTGGCTTCGTTTCACAACGAAAAATTCAACTTGAAATCATTAATAAATTATGTTATTGGTTATAATTTCACTTTGCTTAATATCTATCGCTTGTATGATAAAAAATAAGAAATTGAAATATACTTTATTTGTATTAGCTATTCTTATTTCTGTATTAAGTATGGTTTTATAATATAATATTGGACTTGTAAAAAATAATGCGTGAATTTGATGATTATTTAGATAGGATAAAAAACATTTCCTCTATGTTGTTTTAAATTCTACCATATTAAGTATTTCCTTCTCTATCTCATCAATTGATGTTTGAATATATCTTTTTCGAATGCGATGACTATGTAGAAAATCAATCTCATCACATAGTTCATGTAATGTATTGATAAGATGCGATGATATTATGATAGTCTTCCCTTTTTCTTTCAAATCCCGAATAATTCTTTTTAGTTGAATACATCCGTAAAGATCAACTCCGTTGAAAGGTTCGTCAAGAATGTACAGGTCATTATCTTGAAGGAGCAAGGACATAAGCGCCAGCTTTTTCTTCATCCCGGTAGAATAGTCTGAAGCGAATCTTTCCAGTGGCAGTTGAAAGATTTTATTCAAGGAATCTATGGATTTAGCATCCATCTTCTTTCCTTTGGCTTTAATACAGAATTCAAGATATTCTTTTCCGGTAATGAGGGTATAGAAAAAACTTTCAGCCGGCATATAGCCAACTGCTATTTGGGATGATTTCCTTATCTCACCGTCATAATCAGTTACTCCCATAATACAGTTGAAAAGTGTTGTCTTTCCGGCTCCGTTTTCTCCCACCAATCCGTAGATCTTTCCGGATTCGTAAGAAACGGAAAGGTTGTCAAGGACTTTCGTTTTACCGTATGCCTTGCTCAAATCTTTTATATATATCAGTTCCATATATGCTTATATTTTTTCTTGACCGAAAGAGTCAGACCAATATTTAAAACCAAATAGGGAATCAGTACAATAGGGATCATAATTGAAACTAAAAACAAAGGTAATGGTAAAAGTAACCAGTATATCCCCATTACAGCTTGTGTCTCAAAGGAGAATCTGGCCATTCCCATATTCCAAAGATAAAGCATGGCTGAAGAAAACAATACAAGATAGAAATATATAGTAGCTGTATCATGTATAAGCACAAGCATAAGTAGAATAAAAGGAAACATGGTTATAGACATATTCCTCAGGCCTGATTTAACTAACATCAGCTGATACATGCCGAGACCGTTATAAACAGAAAGTTCATGCTTCGGTGGTGTCACCATATATGCTGTTCCCTGAATAATTCCCCAGAATATCAGGCATACTTTACAGAGATTGATATTGTTATGCAGTACTCCCATGAAAGACAGAAAGAACAATACCGTATACATTGGTACTTGCTTTCGAAACATCCTTCTATACAACAAGTCTCCGCTGTATAATAAAGGCAAAGGCAGAACGATGGTATGATACCTGATAGAATGTATCCACGGCATAATAACCGCAGTCTGTATGATAATCGGTACAGAAATGTAATTAGTAGCAATAATCGCAGAAATAACAAACGGTAAACTGAGCAATAAATACTCTGTTGTAAGTAATCTTTTGACTCCATGCATTTGTAAATACAGAAACTCCTTGTCCTTTCTCCCGTTATGATACAACCAAAGTATAAGCAGATAACACGCTGGCAATATCCACACATTTGTTACTTTAGTGCTTACATAAAACAGAATGGTCGCTATACTAAGAAGAAACAGACACCGGAACGGTCCGATGCCTACAAGTATACGCACAATCTGTTTGGAGCGTAGATTTATATAGATTGAAATATTATTATTCATGACCTTAAATAAATGTAGCAACAAAAATATAACTTTTCCATCTGATAAGATAAAAGCAACTACCAAAACTTCAATCCTCTGCTTTTTCTTGGTTTTTCTGTTGGTCTTCGTAAACTTTGCCGTAATTTATCGAACATCTGTTTCAATAAAATTGCGAGTTATTAACTCGTTACTGAAAAAAGCTATAGTGTTTCTGCTTCGAAAAGTAGAATGGATCAGAAAGTTGATTGGGATTTATGTGCATTCCAATTCAAGTTGTAACCGAATCGGATCATGCCGACCAGGTTTTGTCCGTATGTGTTTTTAATGAAGTGCAAGGCTGGTTGCAAGTATCCGTTTTTCAGGCAAGGAAATTTCCAGGTAATTTCGCAAGCGCATTCTCCCATGGAAGAAAAGTCTGCGTAGTCAATAAAGAAACCTCCTTCTGATCGGGTTGTAGATAAGATCAAACCTGTACCGAGGTAATACCGGCATCTTTTGTTTCTTTGGGTATTGATTGAATATTGAGCCAATACTTTCACTTGGGGAACTAATGTTTGTTCTGCATAAGTCCATAGTGTAGCGTTCATTCCTTTCTTTTGTGTCTTGATTGTTTCTTCTTGGTTTCCCACTTCATTACTAGGAAACATCCCGTTATATAAAGCAATACCCATAAAATAACTGTTGCCATAGTTTTGATAATTTAAGGAGGTGATACTGAATATTCCGTCTGTTTGCGGACAAAAGCGGAAAATATTTTCTTTACCTGATAAGTTTCGGTATCCGGTTCCGTTGTAAATAGAGGTTTCGAGAAACCATTTCTTCAAGTTTAGTTTATAATCTATTCCAACCGAAGCTACCGGATAATTGGCTATTGGATAGTTAGCCGAAATAGTAGGAAAAATACCACAAGAACTGTTTGTAAACAAGGCCGTACACGGCGAAGTAAAATAGTCTTCGTTGACATTACGTATGCCGATGAAGAGAGAAGAATTTTTCATCTGCCAATTGATGCCCAGAACAGCCAGTGTCCATGGAATGTTTTCTGTGTCAATGTTAGAAAAAGTCTGTAAGTCATTTGCGATGTATGTATCACTGGTCTTTGATACGCTGAAGGATGCTAATTCAAATCCTATCTGATTGTTGACAGGAAAACTCAGATCTGTCCGAAGCAGATTGATCCATTTAAATCCTTTGTGGAAGTTAGTCTCTAATTCTGTTATATAATTCAGATCCAAGTTCTGGGCAACGAGGCGGTGGCTGCCAATCGCAGCTACCGTCATCGTTAAACATACAATTATTTTTCTCATCATGGTTCATTATAGCCATTTTACAAATCGTTTGATATACCAGTTCTTGATAATTTGAGTCAGTATGCAGTAGGATAACAGGATTCCTATTAACCAAGGGAAATAACTGAGAGGTAACGGCTCTAATCCAATAGAATGTCCGATTGGAGAGAACGGTATCAGGATACCGATTGCCATGACCAGAAAAGTCATTCCTGTTACTTGCCAGGAAGCACAGCTTTGGAAGAAAGGAATCTTTCGGGTACGGATCATATGTACAATTAATGTTTGCGAAAGAAGCCCTTCGATGAACCAGCCGGATTGGAATAGAGTCTGCTGTCCGATGCTGTTACAACTGAATACATACCACATGACGAGGTAAGTCAAGATGTCAAAGATGGAACTGATCGGACCGATAAATATCATGAATCTGCTCAAATCAGAAGCTTCCCATTTGCGAGGACTCTTTAGATAATCCGTATCCATCCGGTCAAAAGGGATGGTTGTTTGTGAAATATCATATAGTAAATTCTGTATGAGCAAATGTATTGGAAGCATGGGCAAGAACGGAAGGAAAGCACTGGCTGCCATCACACTGAACATATTTCCGAAATTGGAACTGGCCGTCATCTTAATGTATTTGGTGATATTCCCGAATGTCTTTCTGCCTTCCAAGACTCCATCTTCCAATACCATCAGATCTTTTTCCAGCAAAATGATGTCGGCACTTTCTTTAGCTATATCAACTGCCGAATCGACCGAAATACCAATATCCGACTGACGGAGAGCCGCTGCATCATTAATGCCATCGCCTAAGAAGCCAACTGTGTTTTGTTGGTCTTGAAGCAACGTGATGATTTGTGTCTTCTGCATAGGTGTGAGCTTGGAAAAGACAGTTGTCTCACGGACCGCTTTATGCTGTTCTTCTTCGTTCATGGCTTCCAGCTCAATACCTGTAAGCGCATTGCTGGTGTCGATTCCTACTTGCCGCGCAATGGTTTGTACGACTGCATCGTTGTCTCCGGATAATATTTTAACCTCTATTCCATATTCATGTAGTTGTTTGATGGCTCTTGCCGCTGATTGTTTGGGTGGATCCAAGAATGCCAGGAAACCTATTAATACCATGTCTTGTTCGTCCTCAATACAGAAATCGGAAGCCTTGCTCAAATAACTTTTGTGGGCAATGGCAAGAACGCGCATACCTTGTTTATTCATTTGCAAACTGATTTCCTGCGCCTTCTTTTTCAGGGCGGAAGTAAAAGGATGAACTGAACCGTCGAATTCGGCATGTGAACAGATTTCCAGCATTTCTTCTACGGCTCCTTTGGTAATAATTTGTCTTTTCCCTTGTTTGTCTTCAACGACGACCGACATTCTTCGACGGGTGAAGTCGAATGGTATTTCATCCACTTTCTTATAATCTTCTTTCAGATACTCCAAACCAAGTTCTTTGATGTGTGAAAGAATGGCTTTATCCATCAGGTTCTTTAATCCTGTCTGGAAGAAACTATTGAAATAAGCATGTCGTAATATACGTTTGTCGTGATCACTGCTGCCATCGGCGTTGATATATTTTTCCAATACAATCTGGTCGCAAGTAAGTGTGCCGGTCTTATCCGTACAAAGGATATTCATGGCTCCGAAGTTTTGAATGGCATTCAAATCTTTTACGATGGTCTTCTTCTTCGACATCGCCACGGCTCCTTTGGCAAGATTCGCCGTAACAATCATGGGTAACATTTCAGGCGTTAATCCAACTGCTACCGAAATCGCAAAGATGAAGGCTTCCAGCCAGTCTCCTTTGGTTAATCCATTCACGAGGAAAACAAAAGGAATCATAACCAGCATAAAGCGGATCAACAGAAAACTAACCTTACTGATTCCTTTATCGAAGGCAGTAGCTGCACGATGACCGGCAATACTTTTAGCAATGGTTCCTAAGTATGTATTGTTTCCAGTCTCGAACACAATACCCGTTGCGGATCCGCTGACGACATTCGAACCCATGAAACAGATGTTGTCTAACTCAATGACGCTTCCTTTATGATATTTCCCTTCTTTTACCTCGGCATGTTTCTCGATAGGATCTGATTCTCCAGTAAGAGAAGATTGGCTGACAAACAAGTCTTTGGCTTCGATGATACGGATATCTGCCGGAATCATATCGCCTGCTGCTATGTGAATGATATCGCCCGGAACCAGGTTGGCTATGTTTATTTCTTCATCACTTGTACCACTTCGTTTGACATAGCAAGTGTTTGTTACCATCTTCAACAGAGCTTCGCTTGACATGTTGGCTTTCCATTCCTGACAAAATCGGAGAATGGCACTGGAGATCACCATGGTTGAAATGATAATAATGGCAGTCCAGTCTTGTTCTCCCGGATCGGCTAATAGGATGTCAAGGAAAAAGGAAATAACAACCAGACCGGTCAGTACACCGATAAAAGGATTAATGAAAGCTTTGATGAAGGTTGAGAACGGATTCTTTTTCTGTTCGTGTTCTACTTCGTTCTTTCCGTAGTGGGATAACCTTTTTTCTACCTCTTCCGGCGTTAATCCGATCCGGCTTGTCTGGAAATAACTGAAAACAGAACCCAGTGGTTGAGTAGCAGCTAAAAATACCTTTTCTGTATTAAAAGAGAATTGCTCTTTTTGTTTCTTTTTCTTCCACATTGTACCTTTAATTTATTAAGCGTTACTACTATGTTTCGTTTTGACGACACAAAAGTAGGCAAGGCTCTTTCCGGTACCTGTTAGAAAACTATTAGAGTACTATTAGAAAACTATTAGAAACATGGTTCGTGCCTGAAACAAGGCTTGTTAGATGTGCGGTAGTTCGATGATAAAGGTTGTTCCTTCGCCTTGTTGGGAATGTACGGCAATGCTTCCCTGGTGAAGATGGATGATCTTTTGGGATAAAGCCATCCCAATGCCGTGTCCTTCTACTTGCTTTTCCTGTTCTCCGCGGTAGAATAAGGTGAAGAGTTTTTCTTTTTCGGTATCCGTCATGCCAATACCATCGTCGGAAAGACGGATAATGCTCCATTTATCCCAATAAGAGATTTGAACGAACGACGATTTATCTGCCGAGTATTTGCAATTGTTTTCTATTAAATTGGAAAAGGCAATGTTGAGCAGATATAAATTCCCCTTGACTGTAATCAGGCGGTCGTCGTCTGCATCTTCTTCTACGAACAAGAGATGGATATTGTATTCCGGATGTGCTTTCAGAATATATTCCCGAACGTCGAGCAGAAGTTCATCCAAACGGATTTCCTGCATCTTGATCTGTTCTTTCTGATAGTCGGCTTTGGCCAGATTAAGAAGACCGTCAATGAGCTTGGTCATTCTTCGGGCATCTTGTAATGCATGCTGAATAGCTTCTTTGTATTGTTGTTCGGTTCTTTCCTTTTGTAAAGACAAATCCAGTTCGGCAATCAGGGCTGCTAATGGTGTCCGCATTTCATGGGAAACGTTACTGACGAACATCTTTTGGGAGTTGAAAGAAGCTTCCAGCCGATTCAGTAAAGCATTGAATGTAATGCTCAGTTCGCCCAGTTCGTCTTTTTCGTGCTTGACCGGTAAACGTCGGTCCATTTGTGAACTGGTAATCGTTTCTGCTTCCTGCACGATATCTCTGATAGGTTTCAGGGAAAAACGGGCCAGTAAGTAGCCAACGATAAAGAGTAAGGTCAGTCCTACGATGAAAAGGACAGACAATGTCTTTTGCAGTTCGTACAGGTTGTTGTAGCCGTAACCGTCGTAAGCGGCGGCTGTAACGATATAGTCTTTTCCCTGAAACGAGTAAAGCATACCGAGTCCTTGGTATTTGCCGATATAGAATTCTATTTCCTTTTCTTGTAAGATACGGTTTATCATCGCCCTATCTTCTTTTATGATGTCATTCTGTATGGCATCATGATAAAGCATCCGAAAATCGGTTGTATAGACAGCTACTTCTACTTCGTTGATGAATTGCTTGTTGTTGAGGTAAATGGATTGCATGGTTTGTGCATCCACCTGGCTCTGAAGAAACAAGTGGGCTTTGGTAATGGCTTCACCTCTCAGGTCATGGAAGAATGTAGTACTGCGGGTATGTTCACTGACGAAGTAAATCATCAGCATACAGAGTAGAAAGACCGTTGCTGTTGCTCCGGTATTCTTGAGTGTGAGAGCCGTGCGTATTTTCATAGCTTATCGGATAAAATGAATCCTACTCCGGGTTTTGTATGAATCAGCTTTTTGCCGAAGTCTTTATCTATCTTTTTACGGAGATAGTTGATATATACATCGATGAAATTAGTCCCTGTATCGAAGTGGGTATTCCAAACCTTTTCGGCTATCTCTATACGGCTGAGAACCCGCTCTGCATTCTCGGCCATGTAGAGTAACAGATTATATTCTTTGGGTGAAAGTTTGATGGAAGTGCCGTTTCGGGTAACATTCTTTCCTTGTAGGTCGATGTACAGGTCGGAATATCTGATCTCCCGGGGCTGCGGTGCGGCTGCTTCAGTATTACGTTTCAGCAGTACCCTGATTCTTGCATAGAGTTCGCGAAAATCGAAAGGTTTCACCATGTAGTCATCGGCTCCTGCATCGAATCCATCCAGTTTATCATCTGTAGAGCCTAAGGCTGTCAGCATCAGGATAGGGATGCCTGGATTAGTTTTGCGGATTTCTTTACATAGCTCAAAACCATCCATCTTGGGCAGGATAATATCAGAAATCACCAGGTCGAAAGTATGGGCACGGAAGAGACGTAGTCCCATGACACCATCGTAAGCTACCATGGTTTGATAACCATTCTCTTCCAATCCATTCTTGAGCAGGCTGGCTACTCTTGGTTCGTCTTCAATAATCAATATCGTATGCATGGTCCGTATTTTTTATAGATTCCAGTTGTTTTTGTTTGAGACCATACAAATATAGAGATTATTTGTGAGTTTCTCTTTTCTTACTCTTTTAATAAAGGCAACTGGTTCAGCATATTCCTGATTTTAATAGCGATACGTGGCATTGGTTCGGCTATGGTCAATCCTACCAGGTCATATTCGGAAGCAATGTCGTTGATCACACGGACTACTTCCTCAGTCTTCATCCCATCCGGTTCAACGCCGACGCCTGCTATCATATCGGCAGGATCTATCACGTCCAGGTCAAAGTGGATGACAACCTTGGAAGCTCCGGTACTTTTCAGCCATTTCATAATGGAGGAACTGTTGTCCGCTGTTTCTTTCGGTGCCAGACCTTTTATGCCCAGTTCCTTTTGCCGTTCCTGCATGCCTTTGTCCCATGAACGCAGTCCTACGATTAATGCTTTGGAAGTGTCAAACTTACCGGGCAGTAAGTTCATAATCTCTTCGTCACCCATTCCCAAGCAAGCGGTGAGGGCCATGGCATGATACCCTTTGTAATCATCATAAGGCAGGTTGATGTCCGGATGCGCATCTATCCAGACTATGGCTACATCGTTCGGGTATCGGGCAGCCAGATAAGTGAACGGAACAACGCTGACCGAA